>Ga0224555_1000344_pt1 | contig 70897 bp, 65 predicted proteins | sample 714S23034metaG_FD_180687 | JGI IMG/M metagenome (GOLD analysis project Ga0224555, IMG submission 180687) | Peat soil microbial communities from Stordalen Mire, Sweden - 717 S2 30-34 | ecosystem: Environmental > Terrestrial > Soil > Wetlands > Peat | place: Sweden: Norrbotten County, Stordalen... | reverse complement strand
AACGTAGAAGGTCCTCCAGTGCGAGTCATCGAAGAAACCCGACCCTATCGCCGGGAGAGGATACCTATGTCCAGTAAAATCAACCGCTCAATTCACAGAAAATGCTGTCTTGGACAAGAGTGAGTCCTGGGAAAGCTGCCCGCCTAACCAAAGAGCCCCCTCGGGGGCGAAAGAACTCCGGCGATAACTCCCAACTCAACCCCCTCCGTCGGCATCCCGGATCTTCGTTCGCGCCCCATCGATCGTTTTTGTCAAGCGGCGCAATCCCTAAACCCTTGCATCACCACCACTTCCATTTGCCGATTATTCCCCAAATCGGCGCACAATGGAATCATTGACCACCCTGAGGTGCGCTTTGCAATTCTCCGCGAAATCCCGAGCGGTTTTTCATCACCCCTCCCGCCCCTCGCGCCCTACTGTCGTCTCTATTCACCACCCACTGTTCCCCAGTCACTGTCTTTTCGATCTCTGCTCACTAGCTCCCCCGCTCCCTTGCTCGCCTGTAACGCCGGCGTCTCGCCGGCTGTCGTGCGGGCGTCCTCGCCCGCACTTCCCTCGTTCCCTGTTCCCTTGCTCCCCGTTCACGGTTTACGACCCGCGATTCGCTTCTTCACTCGTTCACTTCTCACTCATTCACTTTTTCACTCCTTCGCATCTTCACTCATTCACTTCTTCAACCGCTCCTCTGCTTTTCTGTTCCCTGATCACTGTTCCCTGCTTTTACCCCACCCCCCATGCCTCCGGCACCCACCCCCACCCATTCTCGAGACCCCACCCCCCCATGCCGTTTTGTGAAACTGTGAAACTGTGAAACTGTGGAGCCCGCCGAATCAACAACTTGCAGCCACAGTTTCACAGTTTCACAGTCTCATAATTCCGTTTTCACTGTTTTGATTTTTCCGCCGGTTCCAATTCACGCATTTCGGAAGGAACAAACACGCGCGCCATTTTCCATCAATCTTGCGGAACGTACAAATCGACGTACTCATTCACAGGCATTTTTTCCAGCCGATCATCGTCGAGCGAGACGTCAAGAATCCGTTTCTGTTGCGCCTCGTTGAACCGCCGCCGCAGATTCGTCTTGAACTTCTCAACCAGCAAAGGCATTCCTTCTTCGCGGCGTTTTCGATGGCCAATGGGATATTCAACGGTCTCTTCGATGATCGTTCCGTCATTTAGCTCCATGTGAAGTGTGCTCGCAATCGACCGCTTTTCCGGATCGTGATAGTCGGCCGTGAATCGCGGCTCTTCAACGCATTCGATCTTCGCGCGAAGAGCGTCGATCCGCGGATCCGAAGCCACGGAGTCCTCGTAATCGCCAGCCGTCAATCGGCCGAAAAGCAGCGGCATCGCAACCATGTACTGCACGCAATGGTCGCGATCGGCGGGATTCGAGAGCGGGCCCTTTTTATCGATGATCCGCAGGCACGCCTCGTGCGTGCGGATGGTTATTTTCTGAATGTCCGCCGCCGTTTTGCCCATCGCTTCGAGCCGCGCGCGCAGCTTCATCGCCGCTTCCACCGCAGTCTGCGCGTGAAACTCCGCAGGGTAGCTGATTTTGAAAAGCACGTTCTCCATAACATACGAACCGTAAGCCCGCTGAAACTTGAACTCCTGCCCGCGAAACGAAACGTCGTAAAATCCCCAGGTCTTCGCGGTGAGCGCTGACGGATAGCCCATCTCGCCTGCGCGCGCCATCAGCGCCAATCGCACAGCGCGGCTCGTCGCATCGCCCGCAGCCCAGCTCTTGCGCGAGCCGGTGTTCGGTGCGTGACGATAGGTGCGCAGACTCTGGCCATCGACCCACGCGAGCGAGAGCGCGTGAATCGTCTGCTCGTGGCTTAGACCCAACAGCTGGCTCACGACGGCGGTTGAGGCAACTTTGACCAGCACCACATGATCGAGTCCGACTTTGTTGAACGAGTTCTCGAGCGCAATGCATCCCTGAATCTCGTGCGCCTTGATCATCGCCGTTAAGACTTCTCGCATATTCAGCGGCGGGCGGCCCTCAGCAGTCGCCTCGCGCGAGAGCCAATCTGCCGTCGCCAGAATGCCTCCGAGATTGTCGCTCGGATGGCCCCACTCCGCTGCCAGCCATGTGTCGTTGAAGTCGAGCCAGCGAATCATCGCGCCAATGTTGAACGCTGCCTGCACGGGATCGAACTGAAAGCTGGTGCCGGGAACGCGCGCGCCGTTCGGCACAACCGTTCCTGGCACGATCGGTCCCAGCAGTTTTGTGCATGCCGGATATTCGAGCGCCTCCAAACCGCAGCCGAGCGTGTCCATCAAACAAAAACGCGCTGTCGTATACGCGAGATCGCTCTCGATCTTGAAATTCAATGCATAGTCGGCGATGTCGGTGAGGACTTTGTCCGGCGCTGGGCGTTCATTGCTGATGTGCGACGACACGCGGGCTCCTTCGTTCCTATTCCCGTGCCTCAATCGGCACAAACTTCAGATTCTCCGGCCCAGTATAGATTGCCGACGGCCTGATGATCTTTCCATCCTGCCGCTGCTCGATCACGTGCGCACACCAACCCGCTGTTCGCGCCATCACAAAAAGCGGCGTAAACAGATCGGTAGGAATGCCCATCAGATGGTAGGCCACCGCTGAATACCAATCGAGATTGGGAAACATGCGCTTCGCATCCTGCATGGTATTCTCAATCCGCTCCGCGACGGAAAAAAGCCGCATCCCGTCGTCATCCACTGCCAACGCGCGTGCCTGCTCCTTGATAAAGTGGCTGCGCGGGTCGCTGACGGTGTACACGGGATGGCCAAACCCAATGATGACCTCGCGCTGATCGATGCGGCGGCGAATGTCGGCCTCAGCTTCATCAGCTATCCTGTAGCGCTGCTGAATCTCCAGCGCCACTTCGTTGGCGCCGCCGTGTTTCGGCCCCTTGAGCGCTCCGATGGCGCCCACAATGCACGAATAAAGGTCGGAACCGGTTCCGGCAATCACGCGCGCCGTGAACGTGGAAGCGTTGAACTCATGTTCCGCATAAAGGATCAGTGAAACCTGCAGCGCATGGACCCACTCCGCGCTCGCCGGCCTTCCGTGCAACAGATGCAGAAAATGCGCTGCCAGCGGTTCGCTGTCCGCGTCTACCGCAATGCGCTTGCCGTTTCGTGCAAAGTGGTGCCAGTAGAGAAGCATCGATGGAAGCGAAGCCAGCAGCGCATCGCCAAGGTCACGCGCCCCGGCAATGCTGTGGTCCTCGGCCTCAGGCCGCACGCAACCCAGCACCGAAACGCCGGTGCGCAGCACGTCCATCGGATGAGTGTGCGCCGGAACCAGCTCGAGTGCCTGCGTCACTTCAGCCGGCAAACTTCGCAATCCGAGCAGGCGTGTCTTGTATGCCGCCAGCTCCGCGGCATTAGGCAGCTTTCCGTGGATCAACAAGTGAGCCACTTCAGCAAATTCACAGTGTTCCGCCAGTGCGGCAATGTCGTATCCGCGATAGTGCAGGTCGTTGCCGCTCTGGCCAACCGTGCAAACAGCCGTCTCGCCCGCGACGGTCCCGGACAGCGCTACCGACTTCTTTGGCCTAAAGGCGCCGAGCCCGTGGGCCGCCTCCTGAACGCTCATGGTTCGACCCCCGAAGAGCATGAAGCTAACGAATCAACAAAGGGAATGTCTACTCTTTGCTCTTGCCCTTCGCAAAAAGCTCATCCAGTTTTTGCTCGTATGCCCGATAGCCGAGATAGCGGTAGAGCTCGTCGCGCGTCTGCATCAGCGGCAGCACATTCTTCTGTGCTCCCTCGGCGCGAATCGCCTCGTAGACCTTCAGCGCGGCGGCATTCATCGCGCGATACGCCGCGCAGCAATAAAGGATGATGTCAACCCCCGCCGCTGCCAGATCCTCGCGTGTAAACAACGGAGTCTTGCCGAACTCGGTGATATTGGCGAGAATCGGCACGCCCACAGCCTTGCGAAACGCGGTGTACATCGAGGCTTCCGTCACCGCCTCGGCAAAGATCATGTCGGCCCCGGCCGCGACGTAAGCCTGCGCGCGCTCAATCGCCCACGCCAATCCCTCGCCCGCGAGCGCATCTGTCCGCGCCATGATCACAAACTTCGGATCGGTGCGCGCGTCCACTGCGGCCTTGATCCGATCAACCATTTCCTCGGCCGGCACCAGCTCTTTGCCCGGCCGATGGCCGCACCGCTTGGCGCTCACCTGGTCCTCGATGTGCACGGCAGCCGCGCCCGCCTTGATCATCTGGCGAATCGTCCGCGCGATGTTGAACGCCCCGCCCCAACCGGTGTCGATGTCGACCAGGAGCGGCAGCGTGCAAGCATCGGTGATGCGCCGGACATCGGTCAGCACATCTTCCATGGTGCTGATCCCCAGGTCCGGGACGCCAAGCGAATTGGCCGCCACGCCGCCGCCAGAGAGATAAATCGCGCGAAACCCCGTGGCCTCGGCAAGCTTCGCTGAGTATGCATTGATGGCGCCCACCACCTGCAACGGCTTCTCTGCCTCGAGCGCCGCGCGGAAGCGCGCCCCCGCCGAATTGTTGCGATTACCGCCCGCCATGCATCTTCCTTTGGCGCATCATAACAGGGTTTTCACAAAGGCCGCTTTCGCAACATAGCCATGCGGTGCGACAATCATCGCGTCGGGGCCTTCACATAAAGAACGAGGCTCTACCCGGAGGAAAACATCACAATGAAACGCGCTCTCGTCTGCACAGGCTTGTTGTTCGCCGCAACCGTTCTCTTCGCTCAACAAAAACCGCCTGCCGGCCCGCCCAAGAGTCCGCCGGCCACGGCAACTGCCACCATCGCCGGCAAAAACATCACCATCACCTACAGCTCACCGCGAGTGAAAGGCCGCCAGGGCCACATTTTCACATCAGACGGGCTCATCAGTCACGATCCGCACTACCCAGTCTGGCGCGCAGGGGCGAACGCCGCCACCACCCTGCAAACCGATGCCGACCTGACCATCGGCGACTTGAGCGTTCCCGCCGGTACCTACACGCTGTTCGTTGACATCTCCGACCCCGCGAATTGGGTCTTGATCGTGAACAAGAAGAACGGCGAGTGGGGTCTCGCCTACGACTCTACTCAGGATCTTGGCAAAACAAAAATGGCGATGTCTGCTCCTCCATCGCTCGTCGAAGATTTGACGTACACAATCACCGACAATGGCGGCGGCAAGGGCACTCTGACGCTGGCTTGGGAGAACGTGAGCGCCTCTGTTCCTATCCAGGTGCATTAAGGACTGCTCAGCCTGTTACCTCCGGCATGCTGCGAGGGCGGCGAGATTCTCTGCGATCCGCCGCCCGCCCGTTAGAATAGAGGTTGAACAATTCCTCGCCGAGGGGACAGAAACTTTGCCGCTGTATCCGTATCGCTGCACTCAGTGCGGCCATCGCTTTGAGAAAATCCAGCACTTCAACACCGAGCCGGAGAAGGTCTGCCCTCAGTGCGGCGGCGTCCTGGAGCGGACTCTCACCGCGCCCGGCCTAAGCTTCAAGGGTGCCGGTTGGTACGTAAACGACTACGCCTCGAAGAGCAGCTCGTCCGCTGCCGAATCCGCGTCCGATACCAAGCCGGACGCGAAATCGGAGACAAAGTCCGAACCAAAGGCCCCGAGCAGCAGCGAGAGCACCGCAACCAGCCCGACCCCCGCCGCCCCCGCTGCCAAGCCCAACGCGACGAAGAAATGATCGACGGCAAGATGCTGCTCGATCGCCGCGCCAACGCACGTCACAGCGAGCCGGCCGCGCCGCATTCAAGCCCCTACAGCGTTTTCGATTCTGCACTCAACAGAATGAAAGACGTCAAGTGGCAATTTCCTCAACCGGGGTCCCCGCAGACAGGTCTTCGTCTGTGGGGGCGGAAGTAATTGTCACCTGTCGCGATGCTGGCGATGTTAACAAGTGAATCGAAAACGCTCTAAACGCTACCATAGTTCCTGACGATGCCGCTCCTCGATCCCATTCCGTCGCTGGTCGAGCACGCCGATCTGGCCGCGCTTGAGTGGCAGCCGCTACTCGCGCTCGTCGCAGGCTTCGCCGCATCTGCAGTCGGCCGCGAATCGATCCTCGCGTTGCATCCTTCAAGCGATGAAGAATGGATCGGCCGCCAGCACCGATTGGCCGCTGAAGTACGGCTGATCCTTACAGAACAAGTCTCCGTTCCGCTCGGCGGGCTCTTCGACCCCACGCAACTAGCGGCCAAGGCGCAGATTGCAGGCGCTGCGCTCGAAGCGGCCGAGCTCCAGGGCGTGGCGCGCCTCGCCAACGATGTCGCCGCATGGCAAGCGCTGCTGCGCGAGCCTCCGATGCGGCTAGTCGGCAAATTGCCTGGACTTTCCGGCCTTTCAGCGGCCCTCACCACGAGTCTGCGGCCGCTCGCCGAATCCATCGAACGCAAGATCCAGCCGGATGGCTCGCTCGCCGACGACGCCTCGCTCGAGCTGAATCGCATCCGCCGCGAGCAGGAGCGCCAGCAGAAGCTCATCGAGGAAAGCCTTCGTGCAGCGCTGCGCAAGCTCTCCGCGGAAAACGCGACGCAGGACGACGTCATCACCATTCGCGGCGAGCGCTTCGTGATTCCTGTGCGCGCGGAGCTCAAGCGGCGCGTCACAGGAGTGATTCACGGCACAAGCTCCTCCGGCCAAACGGTCTACGTCGAGCCGCTCGAAACCATTGAGCAGAACAACGAGCTCGTGCGACTCATCGAGGAAGAGCAGGCGGAGATTCACCGCATCTTCGTCGCGCTCACGCGTCAGGTCGCAGGCTACGCACTGAGTTTGGTCGAGGGCGCAAAGGTGTTGGCTCTGGTCGACAGCCTGCTGGCACGGGCGCGCTTTGCGCGCGAGTTCGATTGCGTCTCGCCCACATTCGATCCCGAGCGGCTGCTCCTCGAGGGCGCGCGCCACCCGCTGCTCGAAAAGCGTTTGCGGGCGAGCGGCGGACAAACTGTTCCGCTTGTTCTGGAGCTGACGGCGGATGAGCGTCAGCTCATCATCAGCGGGCCCAATACCGGCGGAAAAACGGTGGCGCTCAAGACCACCGCGCTGCTCGCCATGATGGCGCAGACTGGAATTCCAGTGCCCGCTGCGCGCACTAGCTTTCCCGTATTCACCGCATTTCTGGCCGACATCGGCGATGCGCAATCGATCGAGGCTGCGCTCTCCACCTTCTCCGCGCACATCACCAATCTTGACCGTCTCTCTCGCCTCGCCGATGCGCGCTCGCTCGTGCTGCTCGACGAACTAGGCTCCTCCACCGATCCCGAAGAGGGCGCGGCTCTTGCAGTCGCAGTGGCGCACCATTTTCTCAAAGCCGGCGCCTGGGCGCTCATCTCCACGCATCACACTTCGCTCAAGGTCTACGCGGCCAACACACCCGGCGTGCGCAATGCCGCGGCCGGCGTGGATGAGCTGACGCTGATTCCCAACTATCGGTTTCATCTCGGCGTGCCGGGCGCATCGGCTGGAATTCAGACGGCGGAGCGCCTGGGACTGAACGCCGCGATTATCGCCGCGTCGCGCGCGCGCCTGGGCTCGCAGCAGGCCGACATCGCGCGTTTTCTCGATAAACTGCACAGCGAGCTTGCAGAACTCGAAGTGGAACGCAAGGCGGCGCGCGAGCAGCAATACGCGCTCAATCAGGAAATGAAAAGGCTGGAACGCGAGGGCGACGTTGAAGTGCGCAACCGGGTGCGCGAGCTGGAGACAAAGCTGGCCTCGCTGCTCAAGGACTTCGAATTCCAGATGCGGGAAAACGTGCGCGCGGTCGAGGACCGGGCAGCGCAACAGAAGCTCTCGAAGGAAGCCGAACGGCGCATCACGCGATTGCGACGTGAGTTTCAGGAGAGCTTCAACCAGGCGGTCGTGGCGCACAGGACCGGGGCCGACCAGGGCGACGCCAATGCGCAGCCGCATCTGCTCCGCCACATCGCGCCGGGCGACCAGGTTTTCCTGAAATCGATGGGCAAAGTCGCCGTGGTGCAACGCGAAGTCGAGAAAGATCTCTTCGAGGTGGCGCTAGGCCCAATCAAGATGCGCGTCAAGCGGGACGATCTCTCCGAGCCTTCAGGTCTCGGAGATGAATCAGGGCAGGGGAGGGCCGATCCGCTTGCCGCGGCAAGGAAGCAAAAGGGAGTGCACGTCACTGTGACGAGCGCGAACACCGACGAGCTGCGCGCGGAGATCAATCTCATTGGCCGCACGGTGGATGAGGCGACCGGCGAACTCGAAAAATACCTCGATCACGCGTTTCTCGCCGGTCTGCCGCGCGTGCGCGTCATCCACGGCCACGGCGCTGGAATTCTGCGCCGCGGCGTCCGCGAATTCCTCAAATCCCACCACCACGTCGCGGGAATCGCAGAGGCTCCGCAGAACGAAGGCGGCCAAGGCGCGACGCTTGTGGAGTTGCGGCAGTAGCTCGCTGCTCTGGTTTCAACGCGACTTTCGCAACACTGACAAAAAACAGGCCCCGCATCGCGGAGCCTGTTTGCCAACTTGCAATTCGCTGAAACGGCACACCAGCGCCGTCTGTCCCAACCGCAGTGTTTACGCCATCGCCTCTCGCCCCATTGGCTCAAAGACCAATTGGTTCGACTTGCGGTCCACGTCGACGCGGACGTGCGCGCCGTGCAGCACTTCGCCGTCGAGAATCTTGATCGCCAGCGGGTCCTGGACCATGCGCTGCAGCGCGCGCTTCAGCGGGCGCGCTCCATACGCTGCATCGGAGCCGGAAGCCAGAATCAACTGCCGCGCCGGCTCGGTCAATTCGAGCGAAATCGCCCGGTCTTCGAGCAGCTTGCGCACTTCGTTCAGGCGCAGATCCAGGATCTTGCTCAGCTGCGCGTTGCCCAGCGATCGGAAAATCACAATATCGTCCACGCGATTCAAGAATTCCGGCCGGAAATGCTCGCGCAGCACACGCATCACGCTTTCGCGCGCCATGTCGAAATCGTGCTCGGTCTTCAGCTTTTCGTCGGCAAGCATCGCCGCGCCCAGGTTCGACGTCATGATCAGCACTGTGTTCTTGAAGTCAACCGTCCGGCCCTTGGCGTCGGTCAACCGGCCGTCGTCCATCACCTGCAGCAGAATGTTAAAGACATCCGGGTGCGCCTTTTCGATTTCGTCGAACAGAATCACCGCGTAGGGCCGCCGATGAATCGCCTCAGTCAATTGCCCGCCTTCGTCGTAGCCCACGTAACCCGGCGGCGCGCCGATCAGGCGAGCCACGGCGTGCTTCTCCATGTACTCGCTCATGTCAATGCGCACCAGGGCCTGTTCGTCGTCGAACAGGAACTCCGCCAGGGCGCGCGCCGTCTCCGTCTTGCCCACTCCCGTCGGTCCAAGAAAGATAAACGAACCGATGGGCCGCTTGGGATCGCTCAGGCCTGCGCGCGACCGGCGGATGGCGTTGGCCACAACAGTCAGCGCATCGTCCTGGCCCACCACGCGCTCACGCAGCCGGTCTTCCATCTGGACAAGCTTCTTCACCTCGCCCTCCAGCATCCGCGACACGGGAATGCCCGTCCACTTGCTCACGATTTTGGCGATGTCCTCCTCGTCCACCTCTTCCTTCAGCATGTGCGCGACGCCAGCTTTGCCGTCCTGAGCGACGCTGAGCTTCTTCAGCTCAGCGTCGAGTTTGGGCAACTCGCCATATTGAATCTGCGCGGCGCGATCGAGCTGGCCCTTGCGGGTCTGCTCCTCGGCCTCGAAGCGCAGCGCTTCAATCTTCTTTTTCAGGTCGCCGATGCGATTGATGGCCTCGCGCTCCTTCGTCCACCGCGCCCGCAGCGCAGTAATCTGCTCGCGTAGTTGCGCCACTTCGCGCTCCACCGCCTTCATGCGATCTTTGCTGGCGGCGTCCGTCTCGCGCTTCAGCGCGGCGCGCTCGATCTCGAGCGACGTGGCCTGGCGCTCCAACTGGTCGATCTCAGTGGGAACGGAGCCGATCTGGATGGCCAGCGACGCCGCAGCCTCGTCGACAAGATCGATTGCCTTGTCAGGCAGGAATCGGTCGCTGATGTAACGGTGCGAAAGCGTGGCCGCGGCCACAATCGCCGCGTCCTTGATGCGCACGTTGTGGTGCGACTCGTAGCGCTCCTTCAGGCCGCGCAGAATCGCGATGGTGTCCTCGACGTTCGGCTCGCCAACGTACACGATCTGGAAACGGCGTTCGAGTGCCTTGTCCTTTTCGATGTATTTGCGGTACTCGTTCAGCGTGGTTGCGCCGATCGCCCGCAGCTCACCGCGCGCCAAGGCCGGCTTGAGCATGTTGCTTGCGTCAATGGCGCCCTCGGCCGCACCCGCGCCCACCAGCGTATGCAGCTCGTCGATGAACAGCACAACCTGGCCGTTCGACTCCTCGATTTCCTTCAGCACTGCCTTGAGCCGGTCCTCGAACTCGCCGCGATATTTGGCGCCGGCAAGCATCGAGCCAAGATCGAGCGCGATCACGCGTTTGTCGCGCAGGCTCTCCGGAACGTCGCCCGAGACGATGCGGCGAGCGAGCCCTTCGACGATAGCTGTCTTGCCCACGCCGGGCTCGCCAATCAGCACAGGATTGTTTTTCGTGCGGCGACTGAGCACTTGAATGACGCGCCGAATCTCCTCGTCGCGGCCGATCACCGGGTCAAGCTTGCCGCGACGGGCGAGTTCCGTCAGATCCTTGGCGTATTTCTCCAGCGCCTGGAACTTCTCCTCCGGATTCTGGTCGGTCACGCGCTGCGAGCCGCGAACAGCAGTCAGCGCCTGCAGAATGGCCTCGTGCGTGGCGCCGCCGGCCACCAGCGCATCTCGCGCGGCATCGCCTTTCAAATGCGCCACGCCAAGCAGCAGGTGCTCCGTTGAAACGTACTCGTCCTTGAAGTTCGCGGCCTCGCGAAAAGCCTGTTCAAGCACCTTGTTCATCGCCTGGCTCAGGCTTGGCTGTGCCGCCACGCCGGCCACCCGGGGCAATTTCTGCTCGATCCCGCGCAGATCGCTCTCCAGATGCTCTGTGGGCACGCCGATCTTCTCCAGCACGGCGGGGACCACGCCCTCGCGGTCCTCAATGAGCGCCAGCAACAGGTGCACGGGCTGCAACTCAGGATTGCTGAGCTCGGCAGCGCGCGACTGTGCCTCCTGAATCGCCTGCTGCGTCTTGACCGTCAGTTTTTCCCAACGAATGGCCATGGTTTCATGCCTCAGTGAATGATTTTGCGGTGCGAGGGGTCAGGTTTCAGGTGTCAGGGCTCAGAAAAACGGGATCAGCCGATGTCCCTTGACGAGCGCCGCTGCACCAAACTCGCTCTCTGGCAAGCATAGTACGTGACGTCACGGGAGGGGCGACTGATCCCTGAAACCTGATCCCTGAGCCCTGGCTTTTACGCTGCCAACGCCTGGCCCACGTTCACCTTGATCTGCTTGGGCTGGGCTTCGGGCTTCTTCTTCAGCTCCAGTTTCAGAACCCCGGCGTTGTAACTGGCCGCTACGCTCTCCGTGTCCACGGTTGTGGGCAGCGTGAACGCGCGATAGAAGCTGCCGTAGCGCCGCTCGATGCGATGGAAGTTCTCTTCCTTCTCCTCTTTCTCGAACTTGCGCTCGCCCTTCACGGTCAGCGTGTTGTTTTCCACGCTCACGTCCAGGTCCTTGTCCTCGATACCCGGCACTTCCAGCTTCAGGACGACCTTTTTTTCGTCCTCATACACGTCGACCGCCGGAATAAAGCTGGCCGTGGTCAGCGTGCCTTCGCCTTCGTTCAGATCGCGGAACAGCATGTTAAAGCGATTCTGCAGTGCCACAACTTCACGAAACGGGTCCCAACGAGTGATTGCCATGATTGTCTTCCTCCTGATGAGTCTAAGAATTCGATTGCAGCGGGGCGGGAACCCAGCCGCTCAATCAATCTGATGAGACTATAGCACCAAAGATTCATAAAATATGAGCGCAAGGCGCTAATATATTGGAAATCTTCCTATATGGCAGATTATAAATTAGATATCTCCATCGACTCCTTCGGGTCAGGGCTTGAAAGGGCTGGAAACCGTGGAAAAAGCCGGCGGACCAGAGCTCGAAGCCGCCTCTCGAGAGCCCGCCAGGCGCATGAGGGTGAGGATGGTGATGTCGTCCTGCTGGCCGAAGTTCAGCGCGGCCGCTGCCAAAGCACCACCGCCAGCTCCCTTGCCCACCAACTCGCCAATTCGCTCGAAGCCGAAGAGCCGGCCCTGCTTATCCTGCGCTTCGGCGACGCCGTCCGTCATGAGCATCATCGAGTCACCGTCGGCGAGATGGAAGTGGGAGGCGGGGAATTGCATTCCCGCGACTACGCCGAGCGGGAGTGCTCCCTCGACCACCATCTCCTTCCCATTGAGATAAGGCGGCAAATGTCCGGCGTTCACCAGGGTTGCACTTCCATCCTGCTCGATGCGCAGAGCAAGGCAGGTGACAAATCCACGCCCGCAAAGCCGCTCGTTGAGCAGAGCGAGAATGCGCGCGGGGTCGGAGGTGAAGGTGGCGGCGGTGCGGACCGCTCCGACGATGAGGGTGGCAAGCATTCCGGCTTCGATGCCTTTGCCGGCCACGTCGCCAACGACGAGCAGCAGGCTGCCGTCAGTGGAATCGGGAAGGACCTGAAAGAAGTCGCCGCCGACCTCGCGGGCAGGGTGGTATTCGCTCTCGATGGAGAAACCCGGCGTCGGCGGCAGGTGCTCGGGGATGAGGTACTGCTGGACGTCGCGAGCTGCCCGGATTTCTCCGGCAAAGACGGCGCGTTCTTCAGTGACCTGGCGCTGGTCGCGGAAGAGCAGGGCGAGCAGGGCAGTGAGGAGGCAGGCGATGGTGAAGCCGCGCACGCTTAACAGCGTGAGCCCCCAGCGCGCAAAGAGATTGGGGACGCCAGGGAGCGGGGTGCTGGTGAGTTCAACGAAATACCAGACGAAGTCGGCCGCGCCCCAGAGCATGCACAGAGCGGCGAGCGGGCGTATGCGGCGGGGAATAGCCTTAAACGGCCAAAAGGCGAGGAACGGCGCAAGCGACTTGAGCGTTTGCGCGACGATCTGGGAGGGACGAAGGAGAGCGAAGTTCAGAGGCGCGACCCAGGCGGGCTGGTTCGCGGCGAAAAGCACATCGACAGCAGTGGGGAAAAAGGCCAGCTGGATGAATACGAGCAGAACGACGATGGCGACGGGCATACGCCGGCGCGCGATTGCATAGAAGAAGGGAATCTCGGCAAGGGTCAATGCAATGTTGCCTGCAAGCGCGATGGCGAGGCAAGTCGAGACGGAGTAGTCGAGCAGGGCGGCAGTGGCGAATTCATTGAGGCGCAGCGCGGTGAGGCTCATACAGGCGACGCTGAGCAGAAGGAACTCGGAGCGGCTGCGGTCGTAGAAGTAAAGGCCGAGCAACATAACGGCGATGATGCCAACGACGCCGAAGTAGATGGCGGCCATAGTGTGTTGTGAGGCGCGGGCGACGACGGCGCTGGCACGAAGCGCGTCGAGAAGAGGCGCATCGCCGGCGCGGAGCAGGAGTGGAGATTTAATCAGGCTGCCGATGGGTCCGGTGGTGGGGATCGTGGTGCGATTCGTGATGCGCAGTGCAAGGGTGGCAGGGCCAGATCCGGTGGAGAGGAGTTGGCTAGGAACCTCGTAGGAGCGGATGGCGTTGACGCTGGAGTTGCCGTTAGCAAGGTTGCCTTCACTTCCGATGACGATGCCGTTGAGGTAGAGCTGATAGGCGGAGTATAGGGTGACCTGAATAGCGGGCTGTGCGAAGGACGGGAGCGAGCTGAGGTCGGCGTGGCAGCGAACCCAAAGGTGCGGCTGGGCCGTGTTGGCGGTCCAGCCAGCGTAGGGCTGCCAGGCAGATTCGTCGAGAGAGGGCGCGGCCCAGGCGGGGTTATCTCCGGAGCGCCAGACGCACTGCTACGGCGAGACGGTGAGGATGGTCTGCGCGGGGAGCGCGCCGGGCAGCGCAAGGGAGAGAATCAAGGGCGCGACAACGAGCAAACCCGCCGCCAGAGTCTGGCGAAAGGGAAGCGCGGGCATGAGGAGGATACGATGGCGCAATCCGGCGCGAAAGAGATTTCTTTCGCTCGATGAGCGGAAGAGAAGGTGGGGATTTCGATTGCGCAGCGGACTCCGCGGCCGGCCTGCTCGAATACAATCCGCTTCATGCACTTTTCGGGCTTGGCGGCGGGGATCAACTGGCACTGGGTCTGGCTTGTCGTCGCCACTTTCCTTGCCGGCGTGCTGAACGCCGTCGCCGGCGGTGGCTCGTTCCTCTCCTTTCCCGCCCTCCTGAGCATGAAGATTCTGCCCGTTCAGGCCAATGCCACGAACACAGTCGCCATCTGGCCCGGCCAGTTGACCTCCGTCGCCGCCTACCGCGACGACGTCCGCAAGAACCTGCGTGCAGCAATGCTCATGGGATTCGCCGGCCTGCTCGGCGGCACGGCCGGAGCTGTCGTCTTGCTCAACACGCCGCAGACGACGTTCTTGCATCTGGTTCCGTGGCTGCTGCTGGGCGCAGCCTTGATCTTCGCTGTCAGCGGTCCCGTCTCGCGCTGGCTCGAGCGGTTGAAGCGTGCCCGCCGCGAACGCGCGGCAGCCGGGCAAACTCGCTCGCCACGCCGCATGCCGCTCTTTCTTGCCGCCATCGTGGTCAGTTTCTATGTTGGCTACTTCGGCGCTGGTGCCGGTTTTCTCTTCATGACCCTGCTGGCGCTCTTTGGCTATGAAGACATCCACGCCATCAACGCGCTCAAGGTAGTGGCCAACCTGTTGGCCAACGGCATCGCCTTCATCATCTTTATCGTCGACGGTCAAGTCGTCTGGCGCTATTGTCTGGCGGCCATGATCGCCGCCGCCATCGGCGGCTACGCTTCGGCCAGCCTAGCGAAGCGCGTTCCCCAGCCTGTGCTGCGCGGGCTCGTCGTCGTCATCGGCCTCGGGATGGCCGCGTGGTTTTTCTGGCGTAAGTAAACCGGCCCCTGCGGAAACCGTCCGCAGTTGCCACACTCCAACCTGCCCGATACCCGAAGTGAGCGCCAGCACATACTGGTCCACGCGCCGCGCGTATTTTGAGGATGGCGCAGGGGCTGACTTCCGCGCCGGAAAGATTCACCTCACGATGCCCGAACGCTGGATGACGGAATTCATTGGCTCGCTGGCGGGTTTCTGCACAACCCTGTCGCTTGTTCCGCAGCTTCATCGGATCTGGCGCTCGAAGAGCGCTCACGATCTTTCGCTTGCCATGTTCACGGTCTTCGGCTTGGGAATCGGCCTCTGGCTTCTCTACGGCATCGGCATTCGCTCCCCTTCGGTGATCGCCGCCAATAGCCTGAGCCTCGTGCTCGTCATCGCCATCCTCACGCTGGCCCTGCACTATGAGCGCCCCGGCTCGGCCCGTCGCTAACGGCCGCTGACCACTGGCGCTGATCCCTGAAACCTGACCCCTGTAAACTGTATCTATGAGCCACGAGGGCATCCGCTTCGCCTCAAAAGACGAGCAGGCGCGCGACAATCAAGCCAACCGCTCGCTCCCGCGTATCGCCATTACGCCGGAAAAGGTGCGCGTGCTCATGACCGAGGGCAAGGGCCTTGAAATCGACTGGGCCGATGGCCACAAGAGCGCGTGGGGCTTTGCCTGGCTGCGCGACGCCTGCCCCTGCGCAACCTGCGTCGACGAGCGAGCGCAGGAAGGCCGCAAAACGGGACAGCCCAAACCGAAGCCCGCTGCCGTGCTGCCCATGTACGCGCCTCCTCCAAAGCCGGCCAGCGCGCATGCCGTCGGCCGCTACGCCATCCAGTTCAACTGGCTCGACGGCCACTCCGGCGGAATCTATTCATGGGAGTATCTGCGCCGTGTCTGCCAATGCCAGGAGTGCACGTTTACCGACGCCGAGACCGTAGGCACGCCGAACTAGCCGGGACACTGCAAACCCAGCGCGCCCGATGGTGTGCTCCAATCGTCTACAGATTGAACACTGATTCCCGCGCAACTGCTGCTCAGGAGGCTACCGCCATGAAGATCGGTTTTTTGGGCCTCGGCAAGATGGGCGCGCCGATGGCTCGACGTCTGCTCGCCGCCGGCAACGAACTAGCGGTCTGGAACCGCACCGAGGGGCGCACCGAACCGCTCCTCCGCGAAGGCGCAATCACCGCGGCCACTCCGGCTGAGGCCGAACTGGGCGCCGACGCCGTCATCACCATGCTCTTTGACGATGCCGCCAATGAAGAGGTGCTCTTTGGCGCGAACGGGCTCATGGATGCGCTTTCACCGGGAGCCCTCCACATCTCCTGCAGCACGATCAGTGTGGCGTTGAGCGAGCGGCTGACCGCAGAGCACGCCCGCCGCGGTCACGAATTCGTCGCCGCGCCGGTCTTTGGCCGCCCCAACGTTGCCGAAGAGGGCCGCTTGTGGATCGCCGTTGCCGGCGCGGAGCGAGCCGTCGCCAAAGCGCGGCCGCTACTCGAACCGCTCTCGCGCGGCATCTCCGTTGTGGGCTCGGAGCCGCGGCAGGCGCATGCCGTCAAAATCGGCGGCAACTTCCTCATCAGCGCGATGATCTACTCCCTGTCTGAATCCTTTGTCTACGCGGCAGGGCAGGGGATCGATCCCGCAATCTTTCTCGAGACCGTCAACAGCGCGCTCTTCCAGTCGCCGTTTTACGCGGCCTACGCAAACGTGATGCTGCACCCGCCGGAGCATCCGGGCGCGACCATTGAGCTGGGCGAGAAGGACTTGCGCCTGCTGCGCGAAGCCGCGGCAGCCAGCGGCACGCGCCTCAGTCTCGCCGATTCCCTCGCTGGCATCTTCTCGCGCGCCCGCGCCGCGGGCCTTGGCCAGGAGGATTGGGCCGGGGGAATGTACCGCATGTCACAGCAGGACAGTCAAACGCGCTCGTAAGATGTGAGGCAAATGAAGCTGAACGGCAAAATCGTCTTCATCACCGGGGCCAGCGCCGGCATTGGCGCGGCTACCGCAATGGCTTTTGCAGCCGAGGGCGCGCGATTACTGCTCGCTGCCCGCCGTGCCGGAAAACTCGCCGAAGTTGCATCGAAGGCGATGGCTCGCGGCGCCGAAGCCGTGCACTCCATTGACCTGGACGTGCGCAGCCGCCACGCAGTGCAGCGCGCCATAGACGAGCTTCCGCCGGAGTGGGCCGAAATCGAAGTCCTGGTGAACAATGCAGGCCTCAGCCGCGGCATGGAAAAGCTCTACACCGGCAAAATTGAAGACTGGGAAGAGATGATCGACACCAACATCAAGGGAATGCTCTATGTTGCGCGCGCCGTTGTCCCCGGAATGGTGGTGCGCGGCCGTGGCCATGTGGTAAACCTCGGCTCCATGGCTGGCGAGATCGTCTATCCCAACGGCGCCGTCTATTGCGGAACCAAGGCCGCCGCGCGCGCCATCAACGACGGATTGCGCGAGGACTTGCTCGGCACGCCCGTCCGTGTCACCAGCGTCGATCCCGGCCTCGTCGAGACCGATTTCAGTCTGGTCCGCTTCCACGGCGACGCCGGCCGCGCCGCCAAAGTCTATAAGGGCATCACACCGCTGACCGGTGAGGACATTGCCGATGTGATTCTGTGGGCGGTCACGCGGCCCGCACACGTCAACATCGCGCGCGTCTCGCTCACTTCGGTGCATCAGGCCAACACGCTGCTCATCCACCGCGATCAATAGCGAAAGCAGCTTTTCCATTGCCAATGATCCGGGATGAGAGGCCGCCTATCCGAGCGACTGAAGCTGCGCCTCGATATGAGCCAATGCCGCCTCAAGCGCGGTGCGGCGTCCGGGATTTGACGTCCTTTGCGAGAGAATATTCTCGCGTTGCAAACTCAGCACCTGGCGTTGCCGTTCGCGCGCGGCGCGGAGCAACTCGGCCGCCCGCCGGTTCTCATCGTTCGTCAGGCCGTTGCCGGGTTTCGTTCCGGGGCTCTTCAAGGCGTTTGCCATCTGCTCCTCCACCGATTTACTTTCCCATCCACGGGCCATATCTTCATTCTACGGGCGCTTAGCGTGTTTGCGTCCCGCAGAATGACGAGGGTGGAACCTGAAAGAGGAAGAGGCTTCTCATGCGCGCTTGGCAAGTTTCTGCTTTTGGCATTGATTCTTTGGAGTTTGTGGAGCGTCCTACTCCCGCGCCGGGGCCTGGCGAAGTTTTGGTGGGGGTGCGGGCGGTTTCTCTCAACTATCGCGATCTGATGGTCGTGAAGGGCTTCTACAACCCCAAAATGAAGCTCCCGCGCGTCCCCTGCTCCGACGGCGCTGGCGAAGTCGTGGCCGTGGGCGCCGACGTCACACTGTGGAAGCCCGGCGACCGCGTGGCCGGCATCTTCATGCAGAACTGGCTCGACGGGCCGCTGACTGCCGGCAGGGCTCGTGGCGCGCTGGGCGGCGACGTGGACGGCATGTTGACCGACTTCGTCGTGCTCAAAGAACCAGGACTGGTTGCGATCCCCGATCATCTCAGTTTTCAGGAGGCCGCCACTCTGCCCTGTGCCGCCGTCACTGCGTGGAATTCGCTGGCCACCGGTGAACTCAAGCCGGGCTCGACGGTCCTTATCCAGGGCACGGGCGGCGTGTCGATCTTTGCCTTGCAGTTTGCGCGGTTGAGGGGTGCGCGTGTGCTTGGCATCAGCTCCAGCTACGAAAAGCTGGAGCGGGCTAGCGCCATGGGCCTGGATGCGGGACTGAACTATCGCGACAACCCCGATTGGGACCGCTGGGCGCTCGACCAGACCGGAGGCGAAGGTGTGGACCTTGTGGTAGAGGTAGGCGGCGCGGGTACGTTGCCGCGTTCGCTCAGGGCCATTCGGCCCGGCGGAACGGTGGCCCAGGTGGGCGTGCTCACGCAGTCTGCGGACCCGTTTCCAATTCCGCTTATCCTCCACAAGATCGCGCGAATTCATGGTATCTACGTGGGCTCCCGCAGGGATTTTGTTGAGATGAACCGCGCTATCGCGCTGGCCGAGCTGCGCCCTGTCGGTGAGGAGTTCGATTGGCGCCAGGCGCGCGAGGCTCTCGATCGCATGGAAGAAGCCGGCCATTTCGGCAAGTTGGTGCTCACCGTCAGTTAAGGCCTCGGCCTGTACAAAGGCTGCTTGATCCCAAAACAGCGCGTTCCTGCGCAATCGTGCCTGGCTGGCTGACCTGCTGACTGGCTGATTTAGATTGGACTTGTGACCTTGCACGAGAAGATGTTGGCGGTTGCCATCGAAGAGGCGCGACTGGGCCTTGCCGAAGGTGGTGTTCCTGTGGGCGCTGCGCTGTTTACGTCCTCGGGTGAGCTGCTCAGCCGCGGCCGCAACCGCCGCGTGCAGCAGGACGACCCGAGCAGTCACGGCGAGACCGACGCTTTTCGCCGCGCAGGCCGCCAGCGCAGCTACCGCAACCTGGTGATGGTCACCACGCTCGCTCCTTGCTGGTACTGCAGCGGGCTGGTGCGCCAGTTCCGCATCGGCACGCTCGTGGTTGGTGATAGCCGCACCTTTGCCGGTGGCCTCGACTGGCTGCGCGAGAACGGCGTCGAAGTGGTCGACCTCGACAATGGTGAGTGTCGCGAGTTGATGGAGACCTTCATCTCCAGGCATCCGGAGATTTGGAACGAAGACATTGGCGAAGAGTGAGGGTTGCAATTTTTGATGTTTTCCTGGCGGTAGAATGCGCCTCACCTCGGCACGATGGAGCTAGAGGCTAGAAGCTAGCAGCTAGAAGCTAAAAAGAAGGTGAATCATGTTGGACCAAGAAACTCAGTTGAATTTGCGAGGCTACTCGATCATCGATGGCCAAAGCCGCGAATCAACCGGTGCCGCCTTTCACGGCCTCGATCCTGCCACGGGCGCACGCCTCGAGCCCGTCTACCATTGCGCCTCGCTTGCCGACCTCAATCACGCCGCCGATTTGGCCGAGGAAGCGTTTGTCGCCTTCCGCAAGCTCTCGGGTCGCGAGCGGGGCCGCTTCCTGCGCCACATCGCCGACGGCATCGAAGCCATCGTCCCGCAACTGGTAGACCGCGCCAACCGCGAGACAGCCCTGCCTGAAGCGCGCCTCAAAGGCGAGTCCGCGCGCACCATCAACCAGCTTCGCCTGTTTGCGCAGGTGGTAGAAGAGGGCTCCTGGGTCAACGCGCGCATCGATCCCGCGCAGCCCGATCGCAAGCCGCTCCCGCGCTCCGACATTCGCTCCATGATGAAGCCACTCGGCCCCGTCGCAGTCTTCGGCGCCAGCAATTTTCCTCTCGCGTTTTCAGTCGCTGGGGGCGACACCGCTGCCGCCTTTGCCGCCGGCAATCCCGTAATCGTGAAAGCGCACCACGCCCATCCCGGCACAAGCGAAATGGTCGGCCAGATCATTGCACGCTGTGTCCGCGAGTGTGGTCTTCCGTCCGGCGTCTTCGCGCTCCTCTTTGGCGCAGGCTCTGAGATTGGCGCAGCACTCGTCGACCACCCCAAGGTGAAAGCCGTTGGATTCACAGGTTCGCTCTCGGCCGGCAAAGCGCTCATGCAACGCGCGGCCGCGCGCCCCGAGCCCATCCCATGCTTCATGGAGATGAGCAGCGTGAATCCCCTCTTTGTGCTGCCCGAGGCTCTGCATACGCGCACCACGCAGATCGCCGCCGGTCTATTCGGCTCGTTCACTCTTGGCGTCGGCCAGTTCTGCACCAAACCGGGCCTCGTCTATCTGCCGCGCAACGCCAATGCCGATGCGCTCGTCGCTGAAGTGAAGGCACTCGTTGAAAAGGCCTCTCCTTCACCCATGCTCACGGAAGGAATCTCAAAGAGCTACCACTCGGGCATTGCAGGCCGCCAGGCGCGCAGCCACGTCAAGACGGTGGCGCAAGCCTCGTCCAATGGCGCGGCCAACACCTACGCCGCGCCGGTCCTCATGCAAATCGACGCCAAAGAACTGCTCGGCAATCCCGAGCTGGCCACTGAAGTCTTTGGGCCCAGCGCTCTCGTGATCCGCTACGACAGCCGCGAGCAGCTCATGGAGCTGGCCGGCGCCATCGAAGGCCAGCTCACCGCAACGCTGCACGGCACTGAATCCGATTTGGCCGCCTTTGCTGACCTCATCGCCATTCTTGAGCGCAAGGCAGGCCGGCTCATCGTCAACGGCTTTCCCACTGGTGTCGAAGTCTGCCACGCGATGGTCCACGGCGGCCCCTATCCCGCTACCAGCGACAGCCGCGCCACCTCAGTCGGCACTTATTCGATCTATCGCTTCGTCCGTCCAGTCTGCTACCAGGATTTTCCGCAGGCATCGCTGCCCGACGAGCTGAAGAATGGCAACCCGCTCCGCATCATGCGGCTCATCGACGGCCTACTCACGCGCGACGCGGTTCCTGGCCAGCCTTAGGCGCGCGCAGGAAAAAGATCATCACTCCGGAGACGATCAGCAGGATCGACATCGCCAGGTACCCGTCGCGGGAGCTTCCTGTTACAGCCTGCAGCCATCCGACCAGCCACGACCCGGCAAATCCTCCCAGCGCCCCGCAGCTGTTCACGAGTGCGATCACCTCTCCGGCCACGTTCCTTGGCAGCATCTCCGGCATGATGGCGAAATATGGGCCGTACGGCGCGTACATTGTGCCGCCCGCAATGACCAGACAGAAATACGCAAGCCAGAAGTTGTGTCCAGCAGTTGCAAAGCTGCAAAACAGCGCCACGCCCGAAAGGATGAGGAACGGCCACACGAACAACGTGCGACGAAGCACGCGATCGGAAAAAGTTGCGACGATGAGCATCAGCACCACAGCTAGAAGAAAAGGCGCAGCACTGAGAAGGCCAATCTGTTCGATGCCGCGCGACGATCCCGAGCGAATCATCGCGGGAATCCAGATCACGAGGCCATACACGCCAAAACTCCAGCAGAAGTACTGGAAGCACAAAACCAGTACACCCGGCACCCGCAGCGCCTCGCGAAAATTCGCGTACTGGGGCAGGGAAGACTGCTCCAGCGCGAGCGTCACTGCCAGATGCTTGCTGCTCTCTTCTGGAAGCCATGGAACCTCCAGCGGCTTGTCTCGCGCCACAACAATCCAGACAAAGGCCCACAGCACCGACGGAATGCCTTCGAGGATGAAAGTCATCTGCCAGCCGACTGCCCGAATCAAGTATCCGGTTGCCGCGGCCATCCACGTCACCGTCACCGGATTTCCCAGAATCAGAATCGCATTGGCGCGCGAGCGCTCCGAGCGCGTGAACCAGTTGGTCAGCAGAATCAGCATCGACGGAAAGATGAGGCTCTCCGCGACGCCCAGCAACAGCCGATCCACGACCAGTAGCCAGTAGTTGTGGATGATCCCAGTAAGTCCGGAGAAGATCCCCCAGCTGATCAGCGCGAAAAAGACCAGCCGCGTCGCGCTTCTGCGGATGGCGTAGGCTGCCGCCGGTACCTGGAAGAGAAAATAGCCGAGAAAGAAAACCGATCCGAGAAATGCCGCGCGAGACTCGGTGATGTTGAGCGACTTCGCCAGACCCGCCGCCGCGCCGAATCCAAAATTCGACCGCCCCAGGTAGGCGAGGCTGTAGGTCACGAAGACTACCGGCATCAGGTACAGCCAGCGCCGGCGCAGGCCCGCCTGGATTTGCGCCGCTTTGTGCGAATCGGCTTCGGGCACATCACTTTATAGCATCCCGCTCGGCACGCGCTCCATCCAGAAGCAAGCCCGGGCAAACTATACTGATCTGCGGAAAGAGGCTTCCCATCGCAACCATTTCACTCAGCTCCGTCCTTGAAACGGATTTTGGCGCCAGCGACAGCAGCATCCATCGGGTCAACACTCGCGCGCCCGGGCCCTCGGGAGCGCTTCCGCTCTCGCCCGAGATGCTTCTCACCGAACCTTCCGGCAACCTCTTCGGCCTCACGCAAAACGCCGGAATGGGCTGGGAGCCGAATCGCCTGCTCGATCCTGAGTTTCTAATCCTCAGCACGCACGGCGGCTTGCGCGCGGAGAATGGCGAGGCCATCGCGCTGGGCTTTCACACCGGCCACTGGGAAGTCGGCCTGCTCGTGGCCGAGGCTGCCCGCGAGCTGAAATCTCTCCGCGCCACGCCCTTCGCGGGAGCGTGTACCGATCCGTGCGACGGCCGTACTCAAGGCACCACGGGCATGATGGACTCCTTGCCCTATCGAAACGACGCCGCCATCGTGTTGCGCCGCCTCATGCGTTCGCTGCCCACTGGCAAAGGCGTCATGGGCGTGGCCACCTGCGATAAGGGCTTACCCGCGATGATGATGGCGCTCGCGTCATCGGGCGCCAAACCCGCTGTGCTTGTTCCCGGCGGGGTCACGCTTCTGCCAGAATCAGGCGAGGACGCCGGCAAAGTACAGACCATCGGCGCGCGCTTCGCCCAGAACCAGATCACTCTCGAGTACGCAGCCGAGATGGGCTGCCGTGCCTGTGCGTCGCCAGGCGGGGGCTGCCAGTTCCTGGGCACCGCTGCCACGTCGCAGGTCGTCGGCGAAGCGCTCGGTCTTTCGCTGCCGCACACCGCGCTCGCGCCCTCGGGCCAGCCCGTGTGGCTCGACGCCGCGCGCCGCTCTGCTCGCGCCATCCTGCGCCTGCACCAGCTCGGCTTGGGTGCGCGCGACATTCTCACTCCCGCGGCCATCCGCAATGCCATGGTGCTGCACGCCGCATTCGGCGGCTCGACAAATCTTCTCATCCATCTTCCCGCCGTCGCGCACGCCGCTGGCCTGCCGCGTCCCACGGTCTCCGATTGGGTTGAAGTCAATCGCCAGGTTCCGCGCCTCGTGGACGCGCTGCCCAATGGCCCGCGGGGCTTTGCCACCGTGCAGGTGTTTCTCGCCGGCGGAGTGCCCGAGGTCATGCTCGAGCTCCGCGCCGCCGGACTGCTCGACACAACCGTCAAAACCGTCTCCGGCGACTCGCTCGATGAGTGCCTCAACTGGTGGTTGCATAGCCCGCGCCGCGCGGCACTGCGTCAACGGCTGCAGGAACTCGACGGCATCGATCCCGACGACGTCATCATGTCGCGCGATCGCGCACGTTCGCACGGCCTCACTTCCACCGTCTGCTTCCCTCTGGGCAACCTCGCGCCCGAGGGATCGGTCATCAAATGCACCGCCATCGACTCCTCTCTGGTCGGCAAGGACAATGTTTATCGCCACACCGGCCCTGCGCGCGTCTTCGTCACTGAAGCCGCGGCCATCCGAGCCATCAAGGCCGGCCAGATTTCGCAAGGCGACGTCATGGTCCTCATCTGCAGTGGGCCAGAGGGTGCCGGCATGCAGGAGATTTACCAGATCACCTCGGCCCTGAAGCAACTGCCTCACTGCAAGAACGTAGCCGTGTTGACCGACGCGCGCTTCAGCGGTGTTTCCACGGGAGCCTGCATCGGCCACATCTCTCCCGAAGCGCTTGCCGGAGGGCCCATCGGAAAAGTTCGCGACGGCGATCAAATTGAAATCGTCGTCGATCGCGCGCGGCTGGAGGGTTCCGTACATTTGGTCGGCGAGGCTGGCGAGATTTTTGCCGCCGAAGAAGGCGGGCGCCGCCTCAGTTCTCGCAGCCAGCGCCTCGATCTTGCTCCTCATCCCGAAATGCCTGCCGACACGCGCCTTTGGGCCGCGCTCGTCACAGCGAGTGGTGGCGTCTGGGGCGGTTGCGTCTACGATGTCGATCAAATTGTTTCTCGATTGGAGAAAAAAGCGTGAAGCTGTACCGGACCAGCAATGGAAATTATGTGGAAGACGGCGGCAAATACTTTCGCGTCCCCGAGTCAAACTGGGACGCGCTTGTCGCGCACGACAATCTCGGCGCCTACCTGCGCTCTGTCGTCGAGGCCGGAAAGGCCGCCTCCGATTTCGCATCAGCACGCCCAGAAACGCGCCTCGAAGCCCCCATCGGCAGCCAGGAAGTCTGGGCCGCTGGCGTCACCTACTTCCGCAGCCGCAGTGCGCGCATGGCTGAATCGAAAGACGCGGGCGGAGGCGACTTCTACGACCGCGTTTACACGGCCGAGCGTCCCGAGCTGTTCTTCAAAGCGACGGCCAGCCGCGTGGCCGGACCCGGAGCCAACGTGCGCATCCGCACCGACGCCAAGTGGTCGGTTCCGGAGCCGGAGCTCACGCTGCTCATCAACCCGGGTGGCCAGATCATCGGCTACACAGCGGGCAACGACATGAGCTCGCGCGACATTGAGGGCGAGAATCCGCTCTATCTCCCTCAGGCCAAGGTCTACGACCGCAGTTGCGCTTTAGGCCCGTGCATCCTCGTCAGCAGCGATCCGCTTTCGCCCACAACGCCGATTCGCATCGAAATCGTCCGCTCCGGCCAGGCAGCATTCTCCGGCGCCACCACGCTCGCGGAGCTCAAGCGCGCTCCCGCCGATTTGGCCGCCTACCTTTTCCGGGAAAACACATTCCCCTTCGGTGCCTTCTTGATGACCGGAACCGGCATCGTTCCGCCCGACGACTTTACCCTCGCGTCCGGCGACAGGGTTCGCATCACCATCGACCCCATCGGTACGCTCGAGAACGACGTGGTCCAGGGAAGACTTACCCCGGCCGTCTGATCCCCAACAGATCGCGACCCAGAAGATCGCGACAAGGAAGACGATTGAACGATCAGGGTTCCTCTTCATCCCGAAATCCACCGCGCCACGCGAGCCTCCCGCGCCGCCGCTGGCGCATCGCCTGGCTCCTCGGCATCGGCGTCCTGGTTAACTTCTTTGACCGCGTCAATCTCTCTGTCTCGCACGATTCCCTCATCGCCGCCTTCGGCATCTCCGATGTCGTCTTCGGCTATCTTTCCAGCTCCTACAACTGGACCTACGCCCTTTGCCAGTTGCCCATCGGCGTCGTGCTCGACAAGCTCGGTGTCCGCCGCGTAGGGCGCATCGGCACGTTTATCTGGAGCGCCGCCTCCTTTGCTGCATCCGCCGCGCCCAATCTGAGCGCATTTTTTGGCGCGCGCCTCTTGCTCGGCGTAGGCGAAGCGCCGACCTTTCCCTCCAACGCCAAGGCCATCGGCCTCTGGTTCCCCGAGCGCGAGCGAAGCCTTGCCACCTCCCTCAACGACTCTGCTGCCAAATTTGCCTCGGCCATCGGAGTCCCCGTCATCGGCATCGTTCTCATCCATGCCGGATGGCGCTGGAGCTTTGCCTTCACCGGCGCCATCAGCTTCGCCTACTTCCTTCTCTTCTGGCGTGTCTATCGCGATCCCGATGAGGATCCCGAGCTGACCGAAATCGAGCGCCTGCACATCGAAGATCGGGTCGCTTTCTCGGCGACCTCTGACGGCATCGATGAGCCCTCATCGTCGCTCGGCCAACTGCTTTCCCAGCGCAAGGTCCTTGGCCTCGCCCTCGGCTTCGGCGCGTACAACTACGTCTTCTTCCTGCTGCTCTATTGGCTACCGGCATATCTGTCCTCGGCGCTTCACATCGATCTCCTGCACTCGTTCCTCTACACCAGCGTGCCGTGGTTCGTTGCCACCGCGACGGACCTCGCGATCGGCGGATTTCTTGTTGACTTCCTGGTCCAGCGCGGTTTCGGCCAGAGTGCCGTTCGCCGCACCGTCCTCATCGGGGGCACGGCCTTTGGGCTGGGCATTCTGGGCGCGGCTCACGTACACAGCGCTTCACAGGCCCTCATCTGGATCACCGTCTCGCTCAGCGGTCTTGCCGCGGCGGCGCCCGTGGCCTGGTCGCTGCCCTCCTTCATCGCCCGCCGGCCAGACGTGGGCAAAGTGGGCGGGATCATCAATTTCTCCGGCCAGGTATCGGGGATTGCGGCCTCCATCCTCACCGGCTATCTGGTCTCGGCGCGGCACACTTACGCGGCCGCGTTTGCCGTGGCCGCGGCCTACCTGGCCATCGGCATCGCGGGGTATCTCTTCCTGCTGGGCACCATCGAGCTTCCACCACTCGCGCCCGACGCTCCGTGACCGGGCGGCGCGCCCCCAATCTGCCCGGACACGAGGCCTTTTCGCCCGCTGGTCGTCAAACACTCGAGCCATCGGCCCCTTTCGGGAGCATTACCAATGTGTGTAATAGTTTTGGTGCACTCGCGGAAATTTGTTCTCCTGTAACGTCGCTTGGTGCAAAATAGTCGGATGGGAGATCGAACCTAGTGCCGCGTATCCACTTTCATCAGCAACTCGCCGAGCTCAAGGACAAGCTTCTCGCCATGGCTGCGCTGGCGCAGTTGGCGGTTGAGACGGCCGTCGAGGCCTACACTCGGCGCGACAAGGGCCTCTGCAAGTTCGTCAAGCAGAACGAGCGGGCCATCGACACCGCGCAGCGCGAGCTCGACGAGATGGCCTATGACCTGCTCGCCAAGCAGCAGCCCATGGCCATCGACCTACGCTTCATCCTCGCCGTCATCAAGATCAACGGCGATCTGGAGCGGATCGGCGACCAGTCGATGAGCATCGCGCGTCGCACCAAGGACATTCTCGCCTCGGACGACGTGGATTTGCCCGTGGATTTTGCCGCCATGGGCGAGTTTGCCGCACAAATGATTCGCAATGCGCTGCAGGCGCTGCTCGACGGCGACGCCCGACTTGCCGATTCTGTGCGCGAGATGGACGACGAGATCGACCGTATGAACCGCCGCGCCCACAGCGACCTGCTCAAATTGATAGAAGAGAAGCCGCAGTTCACGCAGCAGGCCATGAACGGCATCCTTGTGGCAAAGAATCTAGAACGGATCGCCGACCACTCCTCGAACATTGCCACTGACGTAATCTTCTGGGTTCGCGGCGCCGATGTGCGCCACCAACTAAGCATGGCGATGGACTGATCGCCGCTCGTCGCACCCGAAATACAAATGCCCCCGACTCTACCGCGAATGCGGCCTGAATCGGGGCTTTTCAATTGCTGCGGATTCCGCGCTGCCCGAACCTACACGCCGATCACTGCCAGGTGCCCCATCCTTGCCGCGTTTTGTGCGGCAAGGGTGGGAGGCCACGAACCTACACCCCAATCACCGCGCAGAGCTCCTTCACCGCTTCGGCGCTCTTCTTCAGCGCTGCGTCTTCCTCCGCCGTCAGCTTGATCTCGATGATCTTCTCCAGCCCCGCCGCACCCAGCTTGCACGGCACACCGATATAGTAGCCCTCGATGCCGTATTCGCCCTCGAGGTACGCCGCGCAGGGCAGAATCTTCTTCTTGTCCTTCAGAATTGCCTCCACCATCTCGGTTACGGCCGCTGACGGCGCGTAGTAGGCGCTGCCCGTCTTTAGGTACTTCACGATCTCTGCTCCGCCGTCGCGCGTGCGCTGCACAATCTGTTCCAGGCGATCCGGCGCAATCAGTTCCGTGATCGGAATACCCGCGACAGTCGAGTAGCGTGCCAGCGGCACCATGGTGTCGCCGTGGCCGCCCAGCACGAACGCCGTCACGTTCTCCACGCTCACGTCGAGTTCGGCAGCGATGAAGCTGCGGAAGCGCGCTGAATCCAGCACCCCGGCCATGCCGATCACCCGCTCGCGGTTGAATCCTGCCTGCCGATAGGCTGCCTGGGCCATGGCGTCCAACGGATTCGACACGATGATCAGAATGCATTCAGGCGACTGCGCCACCACCTTCTGTACCACGTCAGACATGATCTTGAAGTTGGTGTGCAACAGATCGTCGCGGCTCATGCCCGGCTTGCGCGGAATGCCCGCCGTAATCACAACAATGTCGGAGTTTGCCGTGGCCCCGTAGTCATTGGCGCCGACGATGTCCACGTCGCGCTTCTCGATGGGCATCGCCTCGAGCAAGTCCAGCGCTTTTCCCTGGGGCACGCCTTCCACCACGTCAATCAGTGCCACATCGGCCAATTCCTTGGCCGCAATCCAGTGCGCGGTCGTCGCGCCCACGTTTCCCGCGCCCACAATGCTTACCTTTTTCCGCATGTCGCCTTTATCCTCCGAGAGTGATCAGTCGCCGGAAATGTCTGAACGGCCTGTCATCATCCGGGAACCCAAACCATCTCAGTAGCCCGGTTGTTACTGACAACTGATAACTGACCACTGACAACTGTCTTACATATTTCCAATGATCCGCGTAGCAAACTCGCTCGTGCCCACCTTCGTCGCGCCGGCGAGCTGGCGTTCAAAGTCATACGTCACCGACTTCTGCTGGATCGTCTTTTCCATGGCGTTCTCAATCATCTTCGCCGCTTCCTTCCAGCCGATGAAGTCAAGCAGCATCACGCCCGACAGAATCACCGATCCGGGATTGATCACGTCCTTGTCGGCGTACTTGGGTGCCGTTCCGTGGGTCGCCTCGAACACCGCGTAGCCGTCGCCGATGTTGGCGCCCGGCGCGATGCCCAGCCCGCCCACCTGCGCCGCCGCCGCGTCAGAAATATAGTCCCCGTTCAGATTCGATGTGGCTAGAATGCTGTAGTCCTCAGGCCGAATAATGATCTGCTGGAAAATCGAATCCGCGATGCGGTCGTTGACGAGCACCTTCGTCTTCCACGCGCCGTTGCCGTGGCTTTTGCCAATCGAGTCCAGCACGCCTTTGACCTCGGCATACACCGAATCGCGAAATGCCTGAGACCCAAACTCCATCCCCGGCTCAATCAGTGCGGCATTTTCTTCAATCGAAATGCCAGGCTTCGTTTCCACGTTGCCCAGAATCCAGCTCTCGCGCTCCGTCACCGTCTGCTCGCGGAACTCCTGCGTCGCAACCTCATAGCCCCACTCTCGGAACGCGCCCTCAGTGAACTTTTGAATGTTGCCCTTGTGGACGAGGGTGACCGTCTTGCGGCCCATCTCGAGCGCTTGGCGAATCGCATAGCGCACGAGTCTCTTGGTGCCAAAGATCGAGATCGGCTTGATGCCCACTCCCGAATCGGTGCGCACTCGTTTCTTCCCGCCCTTGAGCAGATCGTCATTGAGAAAAGAGATCAGCCGCGCCGCATCCTCTGTGCCCTGCTTGAACTCGATGCCCGCGTACACATCCTCAGTGTTTTCCCGGAAGATCACGATGTCGAGCTTCTCCGGATGCTTCACCGGGCTGGGCACGCCCTGGTAGTACTTCACCGGTCGCACGCACGCATACAGATCCAGAATCTGCCGCAGAGCCACGTTGAGCGAGCGAATGCCGCCGCCGACTGGTGTAGTCAGCGGCCCCTTGATGGAAACGCGCAGGTCGCGCGCCGCAGCCACCGAATCGTCGGGCAGCCAGTTATTGAACTGCCGGAAGGCCTTCTCGCCTGCAAAAATCTCAAACCAGCAAATCGCCCGCTTGCCGCCGTACGATTTTTCGACCGCCGCATCAAAGACCCGCCGCGACGCTTTCCAGATGTCGCGCCCTGTGCCATCGCCCTCGATGAAAGGAATGATGGGGTGGTCGGGAACATTAAATCGCCCGTCCGAGTATTCGATCGGCTGGCGCGTCTTGGGCAACTCCAGCCCGTTGTAAGTGCTTTGCATGATTTTGAGGGAAGTCCCTTCCAAGATACGTCCAAAGTTGAGGCTACCATCCGCAATTCAGCAGTGGCAATGTCTGGCGGCAGGAGTTCGCGCTAGGAGCTGCCTTAATGAGCTGAGCCTTGAAGCTTTGTTTCTCCAAACATCACCCGCAGCACGTCGATGTTTTTGGCGTAGTCGGCGTGCGCCTTGCGAGGCGATTCGAAAAGCCCGAACCAGCGCGTCGCATTCTTCACGTAAAGATTCACAACTTCTACGTCGCCGATCCTCGGCACGCGGTAGGTGATTACGTCGCTGGGGTCGCTCCATGCCACCACCTGAACCTTCTCCCTGCTCGCCGCGTCGCTTGGATGCAGAACCCCCTGAAGGTTCGTTTGATAATCCTTCCACCGGTTGACGAGCGTTCTGAAGTTCGCCGCCGGCGATGTGGGAACCGTCGGAGCCGGCGCCAGCCCGCGCGATTTCATTGCAGTCGTTGAACTCTCCGGAGCGCTCTCAAGATTCGTGATCTCCAGCATCTCAAGTTGGTTGGCGAAGAAATACACGAGCGAGGTTCGCTCAAAGATATAGCGCATTGCATTTTCTTCAGCCGTTTTCCTCGCTGCGTCCGCCGCCGAAAGGCTCTGTCCAGCCACGCTGTCAAACTCCGGGTTGAGCGTGTTGAAAAACAGATAGCTGCCCAGGCTGTGCGTCACGCCGATGAATTCCTGGTCCAGCATGTTGTCCCGGCTCAGTTGCGATTTCCAGTCGTACTTTCCTATTCCGCCGCTTCCGCTCGAATCGGCCTCTGCCGCGTTGGGGTCGAACGCCGCCGATTTCGCCATCAATTGCCGCACCCCATCGCGCAGAATGCCGCCCAGCGGCCCCACCGCCATCAGCACGTCCGATAGCCCCCAGTCGACGAGCCCGGCCTTCAGTTCTCGGTTCACCAGAACGCCGCGCGGCCGTATCTTCGCCAGTTTCGCAGCTTGGTCGGCCGGAATCCAGGGATAGAATCGCCCCAATCCGCCCGGATCTTGAACGGATTGTTCGGAACAAACCTGCAGCAGGTGCTGATCGGGGCCCGAAAGATGTGCCTCAGCGGCAATCACCCGGCGGCATTTCAACGACAGCACCAGCGGCCACCAGTTGATCTCATCCAGCACGAGTACCGCGGAATGTCCCTTGAGGTGAACCACCCAGTGAACGACGAACGGCGCTGCTGCGTGCCACTCCTCCGGGCTGTTCCACACCGGGCTGCCCAGGTAGGCGAATGTGGGCGGCTCCACGGTGCCTGCGAACTCGCCTTTGTCCGCGTACTCGGTTCCCGTGTTCTTCCAGTCGCTCACCGCGCAAAGCTTCAGCTCAGTGCAAATCGATTCGCGCAGGAGCGCCGAATCTCCGGCCCCCACCTCGTCGATGCCGTGCACGTAGAGAATGTGCACCGGATGCCGGTCAGCAGAGTCGAGCGCGTCGGCGATGCTGGTCAGGGTTCTAAGAGATCCGCTTGTGTCCTCGACCACCTTGGCGCGGGCCTGCGTCGCGGCTCCCGCGGCAGCCAGGATAAGGAAAGGTATCGTCCACTTGCGCGTTTGCATTGATCTATCACTCCGGGAGGAGTGTTAGTCACGACTATAGCATTTTCATTTCGGCAGAGCTGTGCGGTCATCGAGCCGAGGCCGTGGACGAGATCGAGGCCAATTGCTTCGCGCAGCCGAATTTACCGGCTGCGATCGCCGGTCAATCCGTTGTCTTCAAATCGCGGGATGCCAAAGTGCCCGCGCAAGTGAAGCAGGTCCACCGGGCTCAGATTCCCGGCCACTGTTGCCAGCGTCAGGCTCTTCGGGCTCTCAACCAGCACCACTCCGCCGCGCACATTGGCGCCGTCCATTACCAGCCATACGTCCGTGATATCGCTGTGGGTCGCGCCGCCCAAATTCGTCGAGCTCAACACATGCTTCCAGCCCCGCAGGTGGTAAGCCTTGCGGATCGCCTCAATCTGTGCCGGGTCGGCTTGGCCGTCAGCCGCGAAACGCAGCACATGCACGCTCACGCCGTCGAGCTTAGCGACCGTCTGTCTCAGGTCGGCGTCGGAATCCGGCATCAGCCCGGCAGCCGCCGCCAGCATCGTCCGGTCCAGTGTGAAGCTCTCTTTGGCTACGGCCTGCCCGCTCAGCTCCGCGAGGGCCGGTGGCGTCCACTCCAGGATCGCTGAGCCGATGTCAGGGCTGGCCGGCGCAGGTGCGGCGCCCAACGCGCTTCCTGGATCGGGAGCCGCGGAGGGTTCAGGAACTTGCGCCAACGCGACTGAGCAGCTCATTGCCACGCTTAAGACAGGGGTACCCAGCCAAACCATCCGTCGCATCATGCCTATTAAACGCGCCGCGCGTGGGAAAGTTGCTTCCTCCACGATCCTCGATGAAGCTTCTTCCGCGTCCATCCGGAGCCCCGTCGCCAACTCAGCCGATGACGATCCGGAGCCCCCGCCAAATCCCTCGCTGTGAACCTCAAATGAAAATAAGCGAAACTCTGTTCGCACCCTTCAGGATGCGATAGACTCATGCGGGAACGTCAAAAAACGGCCACACTTCTTTCACGTACGGAGGGCACATAGAAATTGGGAAAAAGAATGGTCCCAAAGAAGCTTTTCTTCACCAAGGGCGTCGGCAAACACAAGGAGCGGCTCACCTCCTTTGAGCTTGCCCTGCGCGATGCGGGCATCGCTTCGCAGAATCTGGTGCGCGTCTCCTCCATCTTTCCGCCGCAATGCAAAATGATTCCGCGCAAGGAAGGCCTCAAGTACCTGGACGACGGTGAGGTCGTATTCGCAGTCATCGCGGAGAATTCCACGCGCGAGCCGCACCGCCTTGTCGCCTGCAGCATCGGCGTGGCCATTCCGGCCGATCGCAACACCTACGGCTACCTCAGCGAGCACCACAGTTTTGGCGAGACCGACGATCAAGCCGGCGAGTACGCCGAGGAACTGGCTGCCGAAATGCTCGCCACCACGCTGGACGTCGAATTCGATCCCGACAAAAGCTGGGACGAGAAAAAAGAAATTTATCGCATCTCCAACAAGATCGTCCGCACCAGCAACATTACGCAATCGGCTGTCGGCGATAAGCGCGGCAAGTGGACTACCACCATCGCTGCCGCAGTCCTGATCCTGGACGAGTAGCGGCTAGACCCCGGCTCCTGTGCAGAGGCCAATTCCGCATGTCGGGGTTGGCCTTGTTGCATCGGCCACGATCATCCGCAACGGAGGCTCGCCAAACGGAGGTTCACTAAGACCACGCATGACTACGGCGCACAAATTCACGGTTGCCCTCGTGCAGATGCGCATGGGCGCGGACCCCGAGGCGAACTTCTCGGCCGCGCTTGACCACATCCGCGAGGCCGCGAAGCTCGGCGCGCAAATCGTCTGCCTGCCCGAGCTCTTCCGCACGCAATATTTTTGCCAGCGCGAAGATCTGCGCCTCTTCGATCTTGCCGAGCCCATCCCCGGCCCCTCCACCGCCAAACTCGCCGAAGTTGCCCGTGAATCCCATGTTGCCGTCGTGGCTTCGCTCTTTGAGCGCCGCGCGCCAGGCCTTTACCACAATACCGCCGTCACGTTCGACGCCGACGGACAGATCGTCGGCGTCTATCGCAAGATGCACATCCCAGACGACCCGCTTTATTACGAAAAGTACTACTTCGCGCCCGGTGATCTCGGCTTTCAGGCCGTCGACACGGCTGCCGGCCGCGTCGGCACGCTCGTCTGTTGGGATCAGTGGTATCCCGAGAGCGCGCGGCTCACTGCTCTGCAAGGCGCGGAAGTTCTGTTCTATCCCACAGCCATCGGCTGGCACCCGGGTGAGAAGGACCAATTCGGCGCAGCGCAATTCGACGCTTGGCGTACCATCCAGCGCTCCCACGCCATCGCCAACGGCGTCTATGTAGCCGCAGTCAATCGCGTTGGCCGGGAGCAGGGCGACGTCAAATTTGCAAACGGCGACATTCTCAGCAATCGCACCTCCGGGGCCGGCCTCGAATTCTGGGGCGGCAGCTTTCTCGCCGACCCCTTCGGCCGTATCGTCGCCAAAGCCAGCCACGACGCCGAAGAAATCGTCCTCGGCGAAATCGATCGCTCGCTGATTGAAGAAACGCGCCGCAATTGGCCCTTTCTGCGTGACCGCCGTATCGACGCCTACGCGCCCCTCACCCAGCGCTTTCTCGATCCAGCGCACCCAAGCGCCGCGCACAAAGAGCACAAGTAGCCATGCCTGTTAGACCGCCCGCAAAAACGCCGCGCGAGTTGGGCTACCGCATGCCCGCCGAGTGGGAGCCGCACGAAGCCACATGGCTCGCCTGGCCGCACAATCCCGAGGATTGGCCCGGCAAATTCCAATCCATCCCCTGGCTCTACGCGGAAATCGTCCGGCTGCTCGCCGCCCACGAGCGCGTGCATCTCATCGTCGAGAACGCAGCAGCCAGGCAGCGCGTCACATCCATGCTCCGCCGCGCCGGCGCCGACCTCGATCAAGTCGCCTTCCACGCCTGGCCTACCGACCGCGGCTGGACGCGTGACTCCGGCCCGATCTTTATCCGCAACGTCGAGGGCCGCGTCGCCCTCACCGATTGGCGCTTCAACGCCTGGGCCAAGTACTCTGACTGGCGCCTCGACGACCAGCTCCCCGGCCGCGTCGCGAAGCTGCTCGGCCTCTCCTCTTGGCAACCTCTCATCCGAGACGAGAACCGTGCGAAGCACCGCCGCGTCGTTCTCGAAGGCGGCTCGATCGACGTGAACGGCGCAGGTTCTCTGCTCACCACGGAAGAGTGTCATCTGAGCGAGTTGCAGCAGCGCAACCCGGGCGTGAGCCGCGAGCAACTAGAACGCGTCTTCCACGACTATCTCGGCATCGAGCAAACCATCTGGCTCAATCGCGGCATCGTCGGCGACGACACTCACGGCCACATCGACGACATCGCCTGCTTCGCCGCGCCCGCCACCATCGTCGCCGCCGTCGAGCCGGACACGCGCGACCCCAACTACGCCCCGCTCGCCGAAAACCTCTCGCGCCTCAAATCCGCGCGCAATCCCCAGGGCAAGCAGTTCACCATCGTCGAGCTGCCCATGCCGCGCCCCATCGTCTTTCGCGGCCAGCGCCTGCCGGCCAGCTACGCAAACTTCTACGTCGCCAACGGCCTCGTCCTCGTTCCCACTTTCCACGATCCCAACGACCGCGTCGCGCTCAACACGCTCGCCGAGCTTTTCCCCGGCCGCGAAATCATCGGCGTTCACAGCGTTGACCTGATCTGGGGCCTCGGCGCGCTCCACTGCATGACCCAGCAACAACCCGCGGCGCTACCATCGAAAGCATGATCGACGATCGCCAAGCCATGCAGGCCGCGCTGGCCGAAGCCCGTCTGGCCGCCGAATCCGGTGAAGTTCCCATCGGCGCCGTCGTCGTCCACAAAGGCGCAATCATCGCCCGCGGCCAGAATCGCGTCCTGCGCGACATCGACCCCACGGCCCACGCTGAAATCGTCGCCCTCCGCGCCGCCGCCGCGGCCCTCGCCAACTACCGCCTTTCCGGCTGCACCCTCTATGTCACGCTCGAACCCTGCGCCATGTGCGCCGGAGCCATCGTCCACGCGCGCATCGACCGCCTCGTTTTCGCCGCGCCAGATCCCAAGGCCGGCGCCTGCGGCTCCGTGCTCTCCGTCGTCAACCACCCCCAGCTCAACCATCAAATGCTGTTGGAGCAGGGAATCGCCGCCGAAGAATCCGCCGAATTGCTCCGCAATTTCTTCCGCGAGCGGCGGTAGGATCACCGCTTACTCGCTGACTCGCCGCTTTCCTAGCTCCGCCAACTCCGCTACTTTCTCGTCCGCTTCCTGATCCGCTCCGCCTCCCCTGGCCACTTCGCCGCCAACTCCGCGTAACTCCCGCTGTGGTAATCCGCAAAATCGAACCCCGGCGTCACCGTGCAGCCCAGCAGTGCCACTTTGCCGCCGTCCACCAGCCGCGTCCCCTGCCACACTCCCGCCGGAACTACCAGTTGCACATGCTGTCCAGCCGCCAAATCCGGTCCGAGAGTGAAAACAGTGGAGCGCCCATCCAGATGCAACTGCAGCATCTCCACCGGATCGCCAAGATAAAAATGGAAAATCTCATCGGAAGCCAGCACGTGCATCTCCGAGAAACCTCCGGTTTCGAGCAGGTAATAAATGGCCGTGCCCTGCGCCCGCACGCCGCGCGGCAACTCCACGCTTCCCGCCGACCTATACGTCCGGCGAAACGATCCGCCCTCCACCGGATGCGGTTCCAGCTTCAGCAGCGTCTTAATCTCTTCTGCGGTCATCGTCCTCCTCAGCGTTCATCTCCCACTCCGGTGGCCTTCATCACAGATCGTAGCATCGCAATTTGAGTAAAATTTGCTTATGAACGTGCAGGTCTATACGACTTCATTGTGCCGCGATTGCCGCGCCGCCAAGCATTTCCTCGATCAGCACGGCGTCGCCTACACCGAGGTCAATGTCGACACTAACCCCGCCGCCTCGGCCGAAATCATCAATCGCGTCGGAAAGCGCGCCGTCCCCCAACTCGTAATCGATGGCGAATGGTTCCAGCCCTACAAACCCGGCCGCGGCCTGCTCATCGACGAACTGTTCATGCGCCTCGGAATTCCTCGCGGATAATCCCGCTACCCTCGTACAATCAACAGTGGAGCCCAGTTCAATCGCAGCCACAGCGCCGACTCGCGACGTCCTTCTTTCAAGGCAGCCTTCGGAGTCTGCCACTGGAGCCTGCGCCGGCACGATGGAACTGAAAGCTGATAGCTGAAAGCTGACGGCTGCTTTCAAGGAGTTCTCCGTTGATCGAACGCTACACGCGCCCGGCCATGGGCGCAATCTGGACGGACGAGAACAAATACCGCTGCTGGCTCCAGGTCGAAGCGGCGGCGAGCGCGGTTCTGGCCGAGGACGGCGTCATTCCCGCCAGCGCCGCCACGGCAATCGCCACCAAAGCCACCGTCTCTGCCGCCCGCGTCGCCGAAATCGAATCCGAAGTAAAGCACGATGTCATTGCCTTCACCACGGCCGTGGCAGAAAGCCTCAAAGCTCAGGGGCTCGACGCCGAGTCTCGGTGGTTACACTACGGCCTCACCTCGAACGACATTGTCGACACCGCTCAGGCCCTCCAGATCAAAGAAGCCTCCGCGCTCATTCGCGACGGAATCGCGGGGCTGCTGGCCGTGCTCAAGCGCCGCGCCATCGAGTTCAAGCACACGCCCACCATCGGCCGCACTCACGGCATCCACGCCGAGCCCACCACCTTCGGACTCAAGCTGCTCAACTGGTACGCCGAAATGGAACGCAATGCCGCCCGCTTCGTCGCCGCAGCCGAGGACATGCGCGTCGGCAAGCTCTCCGGCGCAGTCGGCACCTTCGGCCACCTCAAGCCCGAGCACGAAGAACGAATCTGCGCGCGCCTCGGCCTCAAGCCTGCGCTCGTCGCCACGCAGGTCATCCAGCGCGACCGCCACGCCGCCTACATCGCCACCCTCGCCATCATCGGCAGCACCTTGGACAAGATCGCCGTCGAAATCCGCCACCTGCAGCGCACCGAGGTTCGTGAAGCGCAGGAGTACTTCAGCGAAAAGCAAAAAGGCTCTTCGGCCATGCCGCACAAAAAGAACCCCATCGCTTCGGAGCAAATCAGCGGCCTCGCCAGAGTCCTCCGCGGCAACGCCCAGGCCGCCATGGAAAACATCCCGCTCTGGCACGAACGCGACATCTCCCACTCATCCGTCGAGCGCGTAATCTTTCCTGACTCCACCATCCTCGTCGACTATCTGCTGGCCAAAACCACCGACCTCATCGACCGGCTACTGGTTTACCCCGTGCGGATGAAGAAAAACCTCGAATCGACCGGCGGCCTCATCTTCTCGGGGCAATTGCTGCTCGATCTTGCCGAGGCAGGGATGTTGCGCGAAGACGCCTACGAGCTGGTGCAGTCGCACGCCATGCACGCCTGGAAAGATGATCTGAGCTTCCGCGACGAAGTGGCTCGCGACCCTGCAGTTGCAAAGCTGCTCAGCCCGAAGAAGCTCGCCCGCACCTTCGATTATTCGCGGCAGCTCAGCAACGTCGACGCCATCTTCAAGCGCGTTCTGGGTTAGTGAGCCTTGCACTGCAAGAGTCTGTGCCAATGAGGAGCTTCGTGGAGGAAGACCGATGAAGTTGTTTCAGACCTTGTTTCTGCCCTCGATAATTCTGGCGCAGTTTCTGTACGCACAGTCGAGCGGAGTGGTTAATCGGGAATTTTCTTCGGCGGATGATTTTGCAAAAGCCAACTCTGTTCGTCTGCCAAAACCAGTTTTGGCTGCACTTTTGGCTACGAAAGAAGCAGATGCAGGAAGAGAATGGGTCCACAACAATCCAGGTGAAGACAGTAATTCTCTCTTCAATGCCTTTCCGGCGAATCTATCGACAGCAGAAGAAAAGGACTACGTTGTAGTGGGAAAGAAGCCGTTGACGGGCGGTGATAATGATTGGTTTTGGGTGGTTCGCTCGTTTTCATCAAGGCCTCACGTACTCCTTTTTTGCAATGCGCTCACAGTGAGTGTGCTTTCGGGTGCGCACAATTCGTTACAAGACATTCGTTGCACGTGGGCGTCACCAGGGGGCGATGGTTATATCGCCGATTATCAATTCAATGGTCGGCAGTACGTCCTAGCAAAAAGACCATGACTCAAAGAAGGCCATGAACATTACCCTCGCCATCACCGGCGCTTCCGGCGCAATCCTAGCCCGCGAGGCACTCTGCGCCCTCGAAGCCGACGCCCGCGTCGCCCGAGTCCACTTTGTTGCCTCCGAGAATTCGCTGCGCGTCCTCGCCGAAGAACTCGGCGTCTCCGGCCGCGCCAACCTGCTCAAGAAGCTCCTCGGCGCCGCGCCCGCCAAGACCGTTCAACTCTCCGACTCCGACATAGGCGCGCCCATCGCCAGCGGCAGCCATCCTTCAAATGGGATGATTATTTTGCCGTGTTCCATGGGAACGCTTGCCGCTATCGCCCTCGGCCTCGCCAACTCACTCATCGCCCGCGCCGCCGACGTCACGCTCAAGGAGCGCCGCCCGCTCCTGCTCTGCGTGCGCGAGACGCCCTTCAATCGCATTCACCTGCGCAACATGACGCTGGCTGAGGAGGCCGGCGCCACTATCTTCCCCTGCATCCCGGCGTTTTATAACCAACCCAAAAACTCGTCCGAAATGGCAAGAGAATTCGTCTGCCGCGTTCTCGCCCACATCGGCCTTGCTCAGCCCGGCGCCTACGTCTGGAAGCCCGAAGGGTGATCAGTGGTCAGCGCGACAAACCACGACCCCCGAATCACGAACCACGAGCCACGAAAGTGTGCTTGACACCCGCGCCTTCGTCCCTTGATACTGCCTGCATGTCGTTTTCATGGGTTTACGGACTTGCGGTCATGGCCATGTGCATGTGTATGGTCAGCGGACCCCTCCGTCCGGCTCTTGAACGGCGCATGCGCTAAGCGCAACCGATTCTGAGGTCGAGCGGCCCGGTCCCAAATAGGATGCGGGCCGTTTTCATTGGTGCTTCCCTTTAAAATGGATCGGTCCGCGGCCGTCCCCGCTGTCCCCGAATCGTCGATCATACGAACCCGAAGGAGATCATCATGCCGGAACCAAAACCGCAGCAGCTCGCCACGCAGGCCGTTCACGCCGGCCAATCCCCTGACCCCGCGACCGGCGCCCGCGCCGTGCCCATCTACCAGACCACCTCGTACCTCTTTCAGGACGCGGACCACGCCGGCCGTCTCTTCGCGCTCCAGGAGTTCGGCAATATCTACACCCGCATCATGAACCCCACCACCGATGTCTTTGAGAAGCGCGTTGCCGCTCTCGAAGGCGGTGCTGCGGCTCTCGCCACGGCCTCGGGCCAGGCGGCTGAAACGCTCACCATCCTCACGCTCGCCGCGGCCGGCGATGAAATCGTCTCTACGACTTCGCTTTATGGCGGCACCTACAATCTCTTCCACTACACGCTGCCGCGCCTGGGCATCAAGGTCAAGTTTGTCGACGCCGACGATTTCGCCGGCCTGCGCGCCCTCATCAACTCGAAAACACGCGCCCTCTACACCGAGACCCTCGGCAACCCCAAGCTCGACATCGCCGACATCGAGCGCCTCGCCGCCATCGCCCACGAGCACAAGCTGCCGCTCGTCATTGACAACACCTCGGCCTCGCCGGCTCTCGTCCGGCCCATCGAGTGGGGCGCCGACATCGTCGTCAACTCGGCCACCAAGTTCCTCGGCGGCCACGGCACGGCCATCGGCGGCGTCATTGTCGACGCCGGTAAGTTCGACTGGGCTGCCTCGGGCCGCTTCAAAGACTTCACCGAGCCGGACCCCTCCTACCATGGCCTCCGCTACACTGAGGCCTTCGGCCCGCTGGCATTCATCCTCAAGGCGCGCGTGCAGGGCCTGCGCGATACCGGCGCGGCGCTCTCGCCCTTCAACGCTTTCCTGCTGCTGCAAGGGATCGAGACGCTCCATCTCCGCATGGAACGCCACTCGCAGAACGCGCTCGCCGTGGCAATGCACCTCGCTGAGCATCCCGGCGTCGATTGGGTCAACTATCCGGGCCTCTCCTCCAGCCTCTATTATGGGCGGACGAAAAAGTATTTGCCCAACGGCGCTGGTGCTCTGGTCACCTTCGGCATCAAATCTGGCCCAACGGGCAGCGGCTACGATGCGGGAAAGAAGCTCATCAACACCCTCGAGCTGTTTTCACTGCTCGCCAACATCGGCGACGCCAAGTCGCTCGTGATTCACCCCGCCTCGACCACGCATCAGCAGCTTTCCGTCGAGGAGCAGGCGGCCACTGGCGTCACGCCGGAGATGGTGCGGCTTTCCGTCGGCATTGAAGACATTCGCGACATCCTCGCCGACCTCGATCAGGCAATCGAGGCCGCCAATGGCCACACTTTTGCCGGCTCAACCCGCGCCGTTGCGGCAAAATAAGAAAGGCAGCAGCTCCGGCGCAAGATGAGTTGCGTACTGCAAGAGTGAAAAAGTGAAAAAAGTGAAGGAAGTGATAGTGAGCTTTCACCCCCGTCACTTTTTCACTCCTTCACTTGCTTACTTGCGGCGGCCCATCATTCCTGGAACTCTTGTAGCATGGACCGAAGCTAACAAACGGAGCTATCAGCTGGAAGCTACCATGACCGACACCTACAGCCGCAGCGGCGCTTCGCCGCCAACATCCAAGACCGTGGAGCCAACCTACGAAGGCGACTTCGTCCTCGACGGCTCCTTGCCGCTTGAGTGCGGTCGTTCCCTCATCTGTCCCACGCTGCATTACGCCGTCTACGGCCGGCTTAATGCGGCGCGCGACAATGCCGTTCTTGTTTGCCACGCACTCTCGGGCTCGGCTCTCGTCGGCTCCTGGTGGCCCGAAATCTTCGCTCCCGGCGCGGTCCTCTCGCTGGAGCACGACTTCGTCATATGCATCAACATGCTGGGCTCCTGTTACGGCTCCACGGGGCCTGGTTCCGTCAATCCCGAAACAGGCGAAATCTACGGGCCGGACTTTCCTCTGGTCGGCGTTCGCGATAACGTCCGCGCGCAGGCGCGTCTGCTCGATTCGCTCGGCATCCGCCGTCTCCGCCTCGTGCTCGGCGGCTCCATCGGCGGCATGCAGGCGCTCGATTGGACCATCCACCAGCCCGAACGCATTCAGCGCGCGCTCATCATCGGTGTCACGCCGCTGTCCGCCATGGGGCTGGCCCTCAACCACCTTCAGCGCCAGGCCATCCAGCACGACCACGAGTGGGCTGACGGCCGCTATTTGCCGCAGCGCCCGCCCCGCAGCGGCCTTGCGCTGGCCCGCAAGATCGCCATGATCAGCTACAAATCCGCGCCGCTCTTCGACGAGCGCTTCGGCCGCAATCCCAACCGCGGCGGCGAAGATCCCTGGGCTGCCGACGGCCACGGCACCGGCCTCATTGGCGAGCGCTTCGACATCGCCGGATACCTCGATCTCCAGGGCAACCGCTTCATCGAGCGCTTCGACGCCAACGCCTACCTCGCCATCCTGCGCGCCATGGACACTTGGGACCCGCTCCGCGGCTATGCCTCGCCTGAAGAAGCCTTCGGCCGCATCAAGGCGCGCCTCAGCTTCATCGGCATCAGCTCCGACTGGCTCTTTCCCGCTGAAGATGTGCGCCGCTTTGCCGAATCCATCCGCGCTGCCGGTGCCCAGGCCGACTACCGCGAAATGACCAGCGCCCATGGCCACGACGCCTTCCTCGCCGAACAGGCCGAGTTGGTCCGCCTGCTGCAGTAGACCTCTCCATCGGCCTTGAATTTGCAATCCTCGCCCGCGGCCCTCCGGCGGGTCCGCGCCAAGCCTCCGCCCGACCCGTTACCAGCGTGCTGCGCGCCCTGCAATCCACATCTCGCTTTCCTTGTCAGCGGCTCGTTGGCTTTCTATAATCCTGCTACGCAGCATTGGTGGCCGTGGTATCTTAATAACCGTTGCCCCAGCGCTCAACCGCCACCCAGGATTGTTGACATTTAGCTGGCGAATGAGTGAATCTTGATCTCCATTTCGGCTTTTCCCAGGAGCATTGCATGAAGAAGTTAGTCTTTGCATCTGCGATGGCAGTGGCAAGCTTAAGCTTTGTTTCCACGCCAGCACTACGCGCCCAGGACTCCAGCCAGATCACCATCCAGGATCCGGCCGAGTTCAACGCGTATCAAAACGCCATCACGCAGACCGACCCAGGCCAAAAGGCTGCCGCGCTGGAAGGATTCCTTCAAACTTATCCACAGAGCGTCGTCAAAAAGGCCGTTCTCGATCAACTGATCGATTCCTACCAGGCTCTGAATCAGCCCCAAAAGGCTGTCGGTGCAGCCACCCGCCTGCTTCAGGTCGATCCCAACAACATGAAGGCCATCTTCATCTCGGTCTACGTCAAGAAGCAGCAGTGCGGTGCCACCCTCGACGCCTCCGGAGTCGCTACCGATCCGCAGACCTGCGACGACGCCGCGGCCCTCGCGCAGAAGGGCCTCACCGCTCCCAAACCGGCCGGCACGTCTGAAGCGGACTGGAGCAAGTTGACTGCGGCTGCCTATCCCGCCTTCCACTCCGCCATCGCATTTGACGACGCGGTCTCCAAGAAAGATTTCGCCGGCGCCATCAAGGAATACAACGCCGAATTGATGCTCTACTCGCCCGACGCCACCACGTCCGGCCCAGGCTTGGTCGATACCCTGCAACTGGCGTACGCCTACGCCAAGCCGGGCGACTCCAGAGACGAAGTGAAGGCCATCTGGTTCTTTGCCCGCGCCTTGGATTTTGCCCCTGTAACTCCCACACACGATTACAAGGCCGACATCGAACCGCAGCTTGACTACTGGTACAACCGCTATCACGGCACGCTCGACGGCGCGGCTGCCAACAAGCAGCAGATCGAAGCCATCAAGGCGAAGGCTCAGGCGACGCTCTTTCCGCCCGCGGACTTCACCGTTGTACCGGCGCCAACTCCCGACAAGCTTGCCCACCAGGCCCTTATCGGCGGCGACCCACTAAAGCTGGGTCTCGAAGACAAGGAATACATTCTGGCCAATGGCTCTGACGCGGATGCCACCAGCCTCTGGGCTCTCCTCAAGGGCCAGGCCACTCCCGTGCCCGGCGTCATCATCTCCGATCCCGCATCGGTCTTGAAGATCTCCGTCACCACCACCGCCTCGATCAAGCCGAAGGATTTCGTCGTCAAGCTCACCAATCCCGTCGGTTGCAGCGCTGTTCCGCCGCCGCCCACTGAGCTCAAGATCGCGGACGCCCAGGCCTACATTCTGGCCAACGGCGTCAAGGCCGATACCGACGCCATGGGAGACGTCCTCACCGACACGCCCGCGCATATCCACAAGATCGCCATCGACCCTTCCATCTCGATCGTCAATGTGGCTGTCACGCAGGACGCCAAGGACGCCCACACCGCCGACTTTACCGTCAACCTCAAGGAACCGCTCTCCTGCAAGGATGCGCCGGCATCGGGTACTGCGCTCGGATTCCAGCCGAACGCCACTGAACTCGACGGCACCTACGACACCTACACGCACACCGCTGCTGCGGGAACCACCGCCGCATCCGCGCAAATCGTCCTCAGGGAAGGATTCATTCAGCAAGCAAAGAAGACTGCCCCGGTGCATCACACCGTCAAGCCTTCACCCGCGCACCACGCGCAATAACCGCGAGTTCTCGATCGCCGGTTTAGATCGGCGATCGCAGTCCGCGCAACAAGATGTTTCTGGGAATTAAGAGGGCAGTCCGCTTCGGCGGCCTGCCCTTTTTGCTGTCCTTCTCAATCGCGCTGCGCCGATGTTTTGTCACAGAGAAACGCTAGGAAAATGCCGTGTCATCCTGAGCGGAGCGCGCCTGGGCCCCCTGATCGCATCGCGATCAGGGGGAAAGCGGAGTCGAAGGACCTGCGGTTGCTTTTCGCCTACTGTGAGGGGCTCGACAAATAGATGCAGGCTTCTGTCCGTGCTTGAGATGCTCACTAACCACTAACCACTAACCACTGATCTATTCTCCCAGCATGACCCGCTGAATCGCCGACGCCCGCCCTGTCGCCGCATCGCACGTCACCACCGCCCCGCACATCTTGGGATTTCCCTTCGCCGCCTCGAACTTAGTCGGCATCGCGGTCAGGAATTTGTGTAGCACCAGCTCCTTCTCCACGCCGATGATGCTGTCGTAGGGCCCGCTCATCCCCACATCGGTCTGATAGGCCGTTCCATGCGGCAAAATGCGCTCATCGGCCGTCGGCACATGGGTGTGCGTTCCCAGTACCGCCGTCACGCGTCCATCCAGGTACCAACCCATCGCCGCCTTCTCGCTCGTGGCCTCGGCGTGGAAATCCACTACGATCACCTTGGCCCGCACGGACGACAGCAGAGAGTCGGCGGTGCGGAACGGATCGTCGATCGCCGTCATGAACACGCGCCCCTGCAGTTGCAGCACCGCGTAGTCCACGCCGCCGGCGGTCTTTCCTTCATAAAATCCGTAACCCGGCACGCCCGGCGGAAAATTCGCCGGCCGCAGCACCCGCCGCGCGCGATCGTGCGTGTAAGGCGCAGCCGAGTTCAGATAGTCCATCAGCTCTTTCTTGTCCCACACATGGTTGCCGGTCGTCAGCACGTCCGCGCCCAGCTCGAAGATCTCCTCGGCCAGCCCCGGAGTCACACCAAAACCTCCCGCGGCATTCTCCACGTTCACAATCATCAGGTCGACCTTGTGCGCCTCGCGCACATGACCAATGTGCTCGCGCACAATCCTGCGCCCCGCGCTGCCGAAAATGTCGCCGACAAAAAGTATGTTCATCGTCGTTCCTACGTCCCTAGTCAATAAGTCCCTAGTCCCTAAGTCCCTGCTGGGTGCCCCAGGTCCCGCTTCTGGGACCTGGGATAGCACGAACCTCAACCGACAGGTTCTTCTGACCCCTGATTCCTGACCCCTGACCCCTGATCCCTGCTTCTCATTAATGGAAACAGAATCACATCCCGAATCGATTTCGATCCCGTCAGCAGCATCACCAGCCTGTCGATGCCGATTCCTTCGCCGCCCGTCGGCGGCAGCCCGTAAGCCAGCGCGCGCACGTAGTCCTCATCCATCTGGTGCGCCTCTTCGTCGCCGGCGGCGCGCTGCGCGAGCTGATCCTCGAATCTCTTCTTCTGCTCCACCGGATCGTTCAGCTCGCTGAATGCGTTCCCCAGCTCGAACCCTCCGGCAAAAATCTCGAACCGCTCCACATGATCCGGATCGTCCGGCTTCTGCTTCGAGAGTGGAGAGACAACCGTCGGATAGTCGTAAATAATCGTCGGCTCGATCAGCACCGGTTCCACCACCGCTTCGAAGAGGTTGTAGACCGACTTTCCGATCGGCGCGCCGTTCAACGAATCATGCAAGACAGCCCCAAGCGCGCGACCCATCTTCTGAAGGGCGTCTTGGCGGACGGAGATCCTCTCGAATTCGTCGCTCCCCTGGGCGGCCATCAAATGCGCATACGCGTCATCAGCCGCAGCTTTGATCGCGTCGATGGCGGGAGCCAGAAGGGCCTGCATCTCTTGCTCTATCACAAAGTGCTCAGGCCTCGGCGCTGCATCCACGCCTTGATGATGCGCCCTGACGGTGATTTCTTCTGGCCAATACTTAACGATTGCCTCCCGCATCGTCAGCCGTTCCCACTTGCCGAGGTCGATCTCCACGTCATTAAACGTGGTCACCGTCGTCCCATTCACTTCTTTCGCCACAAACGCGATCAACTCCTCCGTCAAATCCATCAGGTCGTGGTAATTTGCATACGCCTGGTAGAACTCCAGCATCGTGAACTCGGGATTGTGCTGCGTGCTCACGCCCTCGTTGCGGAAGTTGCGGTTGATCTCGTACACGCGATCCAGCCCGCCCACCACCAGCCGCTTCAGATAAAGCTCGGGCGCGATCCGCAGATACAGCTTCATGTCCAGAGCATTGTGGTGCGTCTCGAACGGCCGCGCCGCAGCCCCGCCGGCGATCGGCTGCATCATCGGCGTCTCCACTTCAAGATAGCCACGGCTGTCGAAGAACGTTCGTAGCGCTTTCAGCACCTTCGCCCGCTTCACAAACACTTCGCGGGCGTCGAGGTTCGCAAAAAGGTCCACATACCGCTGACGGTAGCGCAGCTCCACGTCGGCCAGCCCATGGTATTTCTCCGGCAACGTGAGCATCGCCTTCGCAAGAAACGTCAGCGTCTCCACGTGCACCGTCAGCTCGCCGGTCCGCGTCCGGAACAAATATCCCGTCGCGCCGATGTGGTCGCCCAGGTCGAGCAGCTTGTACAGCGCGAATCCCTGCTCGCCCACCGCATCCAGCCGCACGTAAATCTGCAGCCGTGCGCCTTCCTGTTGCAGCGTCGCGAAACCGGCCTTCCCCTGCTGGCGAATGGCCATGATGCGCCCCGCCACGGCAACCGTCTCGCGCTTCGCCTCGAGATCCTCGCCCGTCGCCTGGTCCCACTTCGCGCGCACCGCGGCCAGCGGCGTTGCAATTTCGTCCTGCCGGGCCGGAAACCGGTTCGGATACGCCGCCTGCCCCAGCTTCTCGATCTCTTTGAGCTTTTCCTTGCGCAGCTCAAAAAGATTTGCTTCAAACTCCGAGTCGAACACGTGTGCGTCCTTCTTCCCGAATCATTTCATCCATCATTGCGGGTCCAACCGCCAGTATAGCGGCTGCTGTCTGCTGGACGATGCAAGCCATTTCGCGTGATCGTTGTCACCCCTCCTTGTGACAGCCCAACCATTCCAGGGCAACGAGTATCAAATCGAATCAGGAGATTCCCACATGAAGCAAGCGATGGCTGTATCCGTCCTCTGCGTTTTGTTTGCCCTGGGCAACCAGCTCCGCGCCGCCACCCTGCCCGACGCCTGCGGCGACGACAAAACTCAATTCGACGTGAAAACAGAGAAACACCAACCTGCGCCCACTCCGCCGACGGTTGGAATGGCGCAGATTGTTTTTGTTGGGCTGGTGGATGCGGGCCCAGGGGGGTGCATTGGATGCGGCACATTTTCCCCTCGCGTCGGCATCGACGGCTCGTGGGTAGGAGCGACCAAAGGCAATTCCTATTTCAGTGTTGAACTTGATCCGGGGGAACATCATCTTTGCGCTGTCTGGAAATCGCTTCTCGCGACGAAAGGGAAGAATGTCGGCGTCACCTCATTCAACGCCGAGGCGGGCAAAGTGTACTACTTCCAGGTCAGGATTAGAGAGGTGGAGGGAGGGGTCATGGGACCGTCTGGTGGGCCCGTTTCGTCGACGTACGACTGGGTTCTTGATTTGACCCAACTCAGCGAGGACGAAGGCCGGTACCAGATGAAGATCTCTGCTCTTGCTACCTCCAGGCTGAGGAAGCAGTAGTAGCCTCCTCCGTTTCGCGCCGAAGACCGTCCCTCGTGTATAACCACGAGGTATGCCCAATAGCCCCATGCCCGGCAAAAACCAGTCCGGCAAGCCCGGCGACTCCGGCGCCGGCCTTGGCGGGACCTCTGGCCTCATCGGCGCCTGGATTCAGGCCGAAAAAATGATCCAGATCGTTCTCGTCATGCCTTGTGCGGCTTTCATTGGTTGGATCATTGGGGTCGGCCTCGATCGCTGGCTGCACCAGACCTGGATTGCCACGGCCGGAATCGTCCTCGGCATCATTGCCGGCCTCGTCGGCGCAATCGAAATGGCCGTTCTATCTGCTGCAGGTTCAAAAAGGGAAGGCAAGAATGGTGAGGGGACGGATAATGGAAGTTCCGGCGCCCCATGATGACCGACGAGAGCCACTCCTTTGCCAACCTCACCGATGCGGGTCTGCAGACCCTGCTGATTCGGGCCATCCGCATCACCCTGATAGTCGGGGCCCTGGCTTCGCTAATCCTCTGGAAAGCCTCCGGCTGGCGCAACGCAGGCATGATGGCCGCGGGCACTGCCGTCTCGGCCGCCAGCATCTATGAATGGCGTCGCCTCGCCCGCCTGATCAGTGCCAAAATGGACAAACAGCAGGCCCCGCGCGGCGCCGGTATTGCCGTCGTCCTCTTTATGCTCCGTCTCATCGTCTTTGCGGCAGTCATTTATGGTAGCCTGAAATGTTTCCAGGGTTCTGTGGTGCCCCTTCTTTTTGGCTTGGCCCTCGCGGTCTTGTCACTGGTTTGGGAAGTGGTGCGCTTGTTGCGGAACTGACCGCCGAAGCGATCCGGCCAGTGCCCATTCCGACGGAAACGGAAAGATGCATCTCCGATGCCGGAAAGCCTCGCAATCACGCGCCTGTTGAACAATCTCTTCGGACCCATGGTGGCTGCCGTCATGCAGCGCCTCGGCCTGCATCCGTCCAGCACCGCGCCCATCAACAACACCTTCTCGCTTGAATTCCTTGTCGCCTTCGGCCTCATTGTCTTCTTCCTCGTTGTGCGCCTGACGCTCTCCGTCGAGAACCCCAACCCCGTGCAGCAGCTCGCCGAAATGATCCACGAGTTTGTCGGAGGCCAAGCGGAGCAGGTCATCGGCCATGGTTACGAGCGCTTCCAGCCCTTTGTCACCTGCGTGCTTCTGTTCATTCTGCTCAACAACCTCATCGGCCTGCTAGGCGGCTTTCCCGGCATAACTACGCCCACCAGCCAGCCTGAAGTGCCTTTGGGAATCGCCGTTCTCACATTTCTCTATTACAACTACCATGGCATTCGCGCGCAGGGGCCGGTCGGCTATTTGAAGCACTTTGCAGGGCCCGTCTGGTGGATGGCATGGCTGCTCTTTCCGGTTGAAATCATTTCGCATCTCGCGCGCATGATGTCTCTCACCATCCGTCTCTACGCCAACATGCTGGCCAGCGACCTGCTGATGTTGATTTGCTTTTCCATGGTCCCGGTGATTGCGCCTACCGCGTTCCTCGGCCTGCACGCCCTCGTCGCGGTCATTCAGGCTTACGTTTTCATGCTGCTGTCGATGATCTATCTCGGCATGGCAGTTTCGCACGAGCATTAAAGCAGCGATTAGCTATTAGCCGTTAGCCTTTAGCTTTTCCCCGGGGAGCCACGACTTTTGCCCCGGCGCAATGAAACTACTGGCTACCGGCTACAGGCTCAAAAAAGAATTCCGCCGGAGCCGCTTCCGCTTCGGGTAAACGGACGGCCGCAAGCGTGAGGGGGCCAAACGCATTTTCGGAGATGCCGTACCTCGAAGCCTCGATAGTCAGGTCGACGCGACCAACAGGAAGCGGCGACCTTGCGCGGCGCTCAAAGGCCACACAATCTCCGAAAATGCCGAGCTCGGTGAGCCTCAACCACCCACTGGCGGTCAATCTTAGGGAGCAGGAGAACTATGCGGAAACTTCAATACATGTTTATGGCTCTGGCGGCTCTGTGCTTTGCCATTCCGGCCTTCGCGGATGGCGGCTCAGCCCCCATCAACTTGGTTCCCATCGGCGTCGGCCTCGGCATGGGCTTGGCCGCCGGCCTCTGCGGCCTCGGTCAGGGAAGAGCAGTCGGCTCAACCACTGAAGCTCTGGCGCGCAATCCGGGAACCCGCCCGGCCCTGATGACCTTCATGATCATCGGCCTGGCGTTCATTGAGTCGCTCACCTTGTTTACCTTCGCCATGATCATCCTCAAGGTGAAGTAGACTTTCGCATCAAACGACAGAAAAAGCGGCGCATCCCAACCGGGGTCGCCGCTTTTTTCTTTCCCGCCACTTCGCCTGCCGGCGCTCACTTGTCCGCGCGCAGCATCTCAATCGCCTTTTGGTACCCCAGCCCAACCGGCACCGGCTCGTACCCCGACTCATCCTCCGTGGTGTCGAACACGCGCGTCTTCCACACCACCCTGCCGCTCATCGCCATCTGGAAGTGGACGGTCCGCCACTGGCCTCCGCCCACGTCCGCTTGTTCGATCACGATCCACCCGCCCTTGTTCAGCCGCCCCAGAATCCCCCATCCAAAATCCACGTCCTGCTGCAGGTGGCCCTCCAGCCGCACCACGCGCAGATGCACGGGATCGACCCAGATCTCTCCCGCCATCTGCGTCAGAACCTGCGTCTCCAGATCCGGCGGTGAGAACCCCGGATTCGGTTTGAAGGTGAACTTCTCCACCTTCCCTGTCGGGCCGGCGCCAGCGCCCGCGTCCTGGTACAAAAACGCGGTCGGCAGCGCTCGCAGCACCTTCAGCACGCGTCCCGTGTCGTCGCTTTCGGCCTGCTTCCGGCGCTTCTGTTTGCCGGGGTCGGCAAGCAAGCCATCCAGCCGAGCCTCTTCCTTTTGCTCGTCGGCCGGGTTCAGCGGCTTGCCGTTCTGCGCAATCAGACGCGCCACGTCGCCGTCCCTGGTCTCGCAAATCTTTTTGGTGGTGCTCCAGCGCGGGCTGGTTTTCACCAGTTCGTAGAGCATAGGGTGGCTCGCATCCTGCGCCGCTTTGTATTCGTTCGCGAGTGCGCGATCCATCATGGCCGGTCCCTGCGCGGCGGGCGCCGTGTTCGCGGCGCTGGAACTGGGCTGCCCTTGGCAGCAAGCCGTTCCGGCCAGCACAAGAAAGAGGGAACAGAGCCGATGCACACGTTGATTTTAGCTGGAGCGCCCGCTCACCCTGCCTGCCGCCGGCGCTGGCCGTGTCGCAGCCATTCAATTTGCACCTTTTTACCTCCGCGAATTGAAGCCGACTGGCCGGGTTGATATAGTTCGGGCAGGGACACTACGGAATTCGACAAGGATCGTGACCATGGCTCAAGAAAATTCTCCCGCGCACATCGGCAAAACGATTGTCATTTGTGGCGAAGTCAAAGGCAGTGAGGACCTCGTCCTGGACGGGCGGGTCGAAGGCACTGTCAACCTGGCCGAGAACCGGCTCACCATCGGCCCCAACGCCAATATTGCGGCCGACCTTACCGCCAAGGATGTGCTGATTCTGGGCCGGGTGCAGGGCAATATCGTGGCCAGCGGCCGCGTTGAGCTGCGCTCCGGGTGCCACCTCGAAGGCGATATTCGCGCCCTTCGCCTCGCCATTGAAGACAATGCCGTCTTCCACGGTAAGGTCGATCTGACGCAGGGTGTCTCCAGGCCGCCTGACGTCGCCGCCGTCCCGCAGACTGGCAACGGATCGCCCGGCAGCGGCTCCTGAAGCGGCATGCAAGCCAATCAACCTTCGCCGGGCAGCAGGCATTCATCTGCCCGGGCGTTACAGCGTCTTCGATTCAGCTCTTGACGGAATGTGGAAAGTCGAGGGTCAATTTCCCCGCCGTGGTCACCAGCGACCGATCTTCATCGCTGGGAAGCCCCGGGGTGGGAGAAATTCCCGCATTGCACACTGCCGGCGATGTGAACAACTGAATCGAAAACGCTCAAGAGGGAGTCAGGGTGCTGCGCGAGTGGTTCGATAGAAAACAGCAGAGCGCGACCGCCCAGTCGCTTCCGGGCCTCACCGGTCCTCGCGTTCCGCGCCACTCCGGCGCATGGAGCGCGCTGCGCAAGCGCCTGCAGGCCGAGCCCGGCCTGCGCATCATTGACACCGGCTATACCTCGCCCACCAACATCAACTTCCTCACCACTCTCGGCCACAGCGTCTTCCTGGCCGACCTTGAAGTCGATGCCTACGGCGAAAACTGGATCACCGGCGCCGACGAAGACGGCAACCCGATTTGGAACGCCCAAGGCTACCTCGAGCACACCCTCAACTTCTCCGGCCGCACCTTTGACATGGTGCTCTTGTGGTCTGCGCTCGATTATCTGCCCGAGCCGCTCGTTGCCCCGGTTGTCGCCCACCTCTTCGCCTCCATGAATCCCGGCGGCCAGGTGCTGTCTTTCTTCCATACCAAAACGAAGGGCGAGGAGGCGGTCCGCTGCCGCTTCCATCTAACCGATGGCGACGACGTGGAAATGCAGTTGGCCCAGCAATTCCCCATCCAGCGCTGCTTCACCAACCGCAGCATCGAGCGCATCTTCTCCGGCTGGTCCGGCCACCGCCAGTTCCTCGCCAAAGACTCGGTCTCTGAAGTCATCATGACGCGCTAGCGCCGGTCCGCACCGTTGTTCTTCAACTCGGCGACCTTCAATAGCTCACAAAACATGGGTGCCCCATGTCCCGACTCTGGGACATGGGATCGCACGAAACCAACCGGTCCCGTTGTCCCCTGTCACCTATCCGCAAAAAATGGGTTTCCCATCCTTCGCCTTTTTCCTGGCGAAGGGTGGGAAACCTGGGACCCAACCCCAGGGGCTTTGTATCAGGGCTTGGCTTTAGCCATGCCGCGAGATCCACAGTTCCATAGAAGGGGCCAGCAAGTGAAAATTAAGTAACGCTGGCACGGGAGGCCACGGGTGACTAGCCGTCGGCGTGCGGAACCATTAATCAACCAGTAACTTCCGAGTTGCCGGTGATACAGGAGTAATGCGCCGGGAAGCATACGGCTCGTTGCATCGATGTTGCAGGCGCGTGGAGATGGAGATCCGTGCACTCTCAGGCTCACTATGCCTGGATGGCAGGCAAGTCGGAAGTTACGTCTGAGCTTCCGGCTTGCACACGAACCATCCGGAACAAGTTCCCACCAGTTATTGGACCAGTCGCAAGGCTGTTCTTAGTGTTTGCCCCCGGCCACGTGGCCACGCCCGTCACGCACTTCATTTCCTTTGAAGTGGGCAACTTTATCGAGACGATTTGACGGCTCAGGTTTCTCGCCACGTTGTGGCTTTGGGCCGTTATAGCCGTGTTCGGGATGAAGACGGTTATTCACATGACCCCGGAAATTGTCAGGGCCATGAAACCACGGACCGGCGCCAATGAAGACGCCACCCGTAAACCATTCCGGGCCGTAGTAGCCGTAGGGAGCACAATCATAAGGTGCGGCGTCATAGTAGCCGTAGGGACAGTCGGGCGCAACACCAATTTCCACAGCAATCTGAGCCGCTGCTTTCGGAGCAGTTGCCATCATGAAGCATCCGGCAACAGCCGCTAGTACAACAAGCCTGAATCCGGTCATAAACTTTCCTCGCTATTCTGGGGCGCTCATCGAGCGCCCCAGGTTAATAATCGTAGCGACTTGGATCACCACGGTCTGAGCAAGATGGACCACCTGTGAAATGTGCGATATGGGGTTCACATGGAATCGAAACATGAGGTGCTTTGCTCTACACTCCCAGTTGGGGATACAAGCGTGCGCCAATCAACACCAGGACGACGGTGGTCACCAAAATGACGGCATAGTCAACACCGAGACCGAAGCTGCTGGTACTGCCCGCAAGCATGAAGGTGCGCAGTGCATCGACGACATAGGTCAACGGATTCAGATGAGAAATGACCTTGAGCCACGTTGGCATGATGGTGGTGGGATAGATTGCGTTGCTGGCAAAGAACAACGGCATGGTAAGCACTTGACCGACACCCATGAAGCGTTCGCGCGTCTTCACAATACACGCGATAATTAGCGAAAACGTGGAGAACAGCGTGGCGGCGAGTACCACGACGGCAATTACGTTGACGAGCGCCAGCGGGCTCCAATTCAGCTTGACCCCGAGCAATAGCGATAGGCCGTAAACAACGATAGCCTGCGAAAGAGTTCGGATACCGGCCGAGAAACCTTTGCCGAGCACAAGTGCGGCGCGCGGAGCTGGACTCACGAGGAACTTCTGGACGATGCCGAGGTCGCGCTCCCAGATGACGTTGATGCCGTAAAAAATAGCCACGAAGAGAACGCTCTGCGCCAGGATGCCCGGAGCAATGAAGTCCAAATAGGGAATGTTGCCCGTGGGCATCATGCCGCTGCGTGCGAACACCTGCCCGAAAATGAGGAGCCAGAGCGCGGGTTGGAGGGCGCGGGTAATGAGTTCGGTGAAATCGTGACGCAGCTTGCGAAGTTCAAACTCGGTAATGACGAACGTCTTATCGACGAAGCTGTTCAGCGGATAGATAAAGGTACTGGTCATGGTGTTATGGCTAACCAAGCCGCTGTTCGGTGGTTCGTTCGGTCGATACGTCGCGGAAAGTGCCGCCGGAATCGAGAGTGGTGCCGGCGTAATGCACAAAGACCTCATCTAGCGTATGGCTGCCATTACCCAGAGAAGCCTCGAGTTCTTGCAAGGTGCCAAGCGCAGCCAGCTTGCCCATGTGCATGATCGCGATCCGATCGCAATGGCTCTCGGCATCCTCCAGGTAATGGGTGGTCAAGAACAGGGTCGTGCCGTAGTTGGTGCGCAGATCGATCAGATGTTTCCAGACGGCGTCGCGCGCAATCGGATCCAGACCGACGGTGGGCTCATCGAGAAACAGCACTTGCGGCCGATGCAGCGTGGCCTGGGCGATCTCCAAGCGGCGGACCATGCCACCAGAATATTGATTCACCAGTCGACCGGCGTCGTCAGTCAGGTCCACTAACTTCAGTTGGTCACGGATGCGTGCCTCTTGCTCGGCGCGCGGAATGTCATAGAGCTTGGCAAAGATGAGCAGATTCTCGTAGCCAGTGAGCGACCCATCCACGGAAACAGCCTGCGGCACATAGCCGATGGCACGACGGACCTGGACCGGCCGGGTGGTAATAGAGAACCCCCCCACCCGGGCATCGCCTGAGGATGGCGGCAAGAGCGTGGTGAGCATCTTAATCGTGGTGGTCTTGCCAGCTCCGTTGGAGCCAAGCAAACCGAAGACCTCGCCGGCATTGGCCACCAGGGTTAAAGAATCGACCGCCGTGAACGCCCCGAAGCGGCGGGTAAGAGTTTCAATTTCCACAACCGGACTTGCCACCGCTGAATTTTAAACAAGCCGGAGGTGTGTGTGCAGTTCACAATTGCACACATTGCTTGCCAGCTTGTGCAAGCGGGCACCCAGGATTCGTCTATTTCGTGCCACGAAAGAGTACCGCGGCGGCCGCAAGGTCCGTGGGTTTCAATCTTCGACCGGCCCCGATTTGCCTGGCTCTGACTCAATTTGTCCAAGGCTCGCCTCGACGATATAGAACCCCGCGTTCGAATACGAAATCAGAAGGTCGTCTGTACAACCGCTGCCGCTTATATCGTGACAGTTACCGGAACTGATGGCGCAACCGGCAAGCTGACTGCCAACACGATCGTTTATATGGATGTGAAGTAGGACTCAAATCGAACCCCGCTTGTCCCGGAGATTGGACCGCAATCCAAGACGATTTCTGCGCTGTTGGCGTAGTAAAGCAAGGCACTCATCCAGACCGGTTGAAGGTCAAACTGCGTGCTCCGGATGTATCGTCGGCGATCCGGAAGTTAGGTTCTGGTAATCACCGGTCGGCCCCTGGTTTCTAGGCGAAACCCCCTGAGGGACTCTTTTCTCACGCGCCCACCCTCTGCCCGCAACGCTCGCCGGCCTCACCCGCAAACGGCAGCCACGGCTGCATCTCCACCACCTGCCCGTCCAACCCTGCTGCCTCTTTGGCTGCTTCTTCGTAGTAGGAGTACCGCTTCCCCAGCTTGAACTCCCGGCAAATCTGGTCTACCAGCGCCGCCATTCTTTCCCGGTACGCGCCGGAGACAAACGCGCTCCCCGCGTAGCGCCGCTCATACGCAGCCAATTGCTCGGGAAAGTGCTCGCGCACAAACCCGAGAAACGTGGGCAGAGAACACGGTTTCAGAAACAGCGCTCCGGCCGCCAGAAAACTCGCGCCCGCAGCCGCCGCGGCGCGTGCCACTGCGCGAATCGAGCTTGCGCTGTCCGTAATTCCCGGCATCAGCGGTGAGCACATCACTCCCGCCCGCAGCCCCGCCTCGCGTATTTCGGCAACTGTCCGCATGCGCAGGTCGGGCCGCGGCGCCCGCGGCTCCGGTTGCCGCGCCAGCCTGGCGTTCATCGTGGTCACGGTCATGTGCACCGTCAGCCGGTTGTTCCTGGCGACTTCCTTCAGCAGGTCTACATCGCGAACAACCAGCGCCGACTTGGTCACTAGCCCCAACCGGAATCCACTCTGCCGCGCAAATACCTCAAGCAGCGACCGCGTGATCTTGAGCTTTTTCTCGAGCGGCTGGTAAGGATCGGTGGCCGTCCCAATCGCGATCTCCGTGCCAGGCTTCAACCGCCTTAGCTCCTGTTCCAGCAGCCAGCTCGCGTTCTGCTTGAAGTAAATCTTCCGCTCAAACTCCTCCGGTCCGAGTTCGAGGAACTCGTGGGTATACCGCGCATAGCAGTATCGGCAGCCAAACTCGCACCCGCGATAGGGGTTGATCGCGTGGCTGAAGGGCAAGCCGCGGTTCGAGGTCACTTTATTAAGAATTGCCCGGCTTGTCAGCGGCCGGTACTCCGTCAGGCACCCGCTTGAGTCGAGCGGCGCCTCGGCTGCTGTTCGAGCCAGTCCGGCGTTGGAGGAGGACTGCAGGATGGGCAAAACGGGCAAGAGGGGAAAGATCGATTCTGTTTTCGCCATGTATTCGCCTTCATCTGAGCCTACGTTAAACCGTCCTGCGCGTCAAGCGAAGGAAGCCGGAGCCGCAGGGCAATCGCATTTGGAAATCCGCAGCCAGCAGAATCATCGGTCGTGCGGCACGATCAAGGAACGGTCGCGGATCAGAGGCGAAATATACAGATGTCGCAGGGCCGAGATTACTCGCTTGGTTCATCCCGGTGATGCCTCGGGAGATTTGGCAATCAAAATCAAGTGTGTTCTGGTCGAAAAACGCTCCTGCATCTCAGCCCTGTTTTCAAATGCGATTGCCCTGGCCGGAGCCGCAAATTGGGGCGTTTTGAGGCCCAAAAAGGGCCGTTTTGCGCACAAAAATCGCAAAAAATCGCAAAAAATCTAGACGACTTTTGGGTCACTTGTGTTGATTCTAAAGATAGTTAGAGCAACAAATCGCGTTTTGGAGTGTACAAAATCACTCCTTTTATTGTTTTTGGCCTCAAGGGAGCCTCCGGGGTGAGCGGAATCGAGGGAGTTCTCAGAGTTCCCAGCCCATACGAAGCCCGAACCAAGCTTCGGCGGACGAGCGGTGTGGCCAGGTTTTGAGGTCGTGCTCATAGTTTGAGGATGCGCCAAATGCGAGAATTATTCGGCAAACTTGGGGAAAAAAGGTGAAGGAGTGAATAAGTGAAAGAGAAGGCAAGGAGTTAGGGGCAGTTTGATGTGTGAGGATAGGCGATTGGGGGGTTGACATGAACTGGGGCGGGAGGGGCTTTTCACAGGTGTCCCGAAGCCACAAACTAGAATCGAAAAGCGGAGAGCTAGAAGCTTCGGAGGTTCCATGAGTAAATCGCAGGCAACTCGCATCACCTGGCTTGGCCACGCCACCGTGCTGATTCAGACGGCCCAGGGAACCAACTTCCTGATCGATCCCTTCATCGCGCACAACCCAAAGTACCCGCAGAGCTTCGAGCTGCCCACGAAGATTCACTATGTCCTGCTCACTCACGGCCATGGCGACCACATCTCGGACGCCGTGCCCGTCGCGAAGAAGCATGGGTCCACCGTGGTCGCAATCTATGAGCTGGCCGACTACATCGCAAAACAGGGCGTAAGCCAGACGATGGGCATGAACCTGGGCGGCACGGTCGACCTCGATGGTGTCACAGCCACAATGGTCGAAGCCAAACACTCCGCCGCCGCGGCCGACGACAAGGGCACGCACTACGTGGGCGTCGCCACCGGCTTCGTGCTCGCCGTTACCGGAGGCCCTGTGCTCTACCACGCGGGAGACACCTCGGTCTTCGGCGACATGCAACTGATTCGCGAGCTCTATCAGCCGCGCATCGTCATGCTGCCCATTGGCGGCTACTACACCATGGGACCGCAGCAAGCAGCGCTCGCCTGCCGCCTGCTCGCGCCCGAGACGGTTCTCCCCATCCACTTCGGAACGTTTCCGCCGCTCAAGGGCACCCCGGCAGAGCTGGCCGCTCTCGTCGCGCCCGGAGTAAAGGTTGTGAACTGGAAGCCGGGAGACGAAATCTCCGTCTAGCGACAGGGATGGAATCACCTTCGGCGCCCGAAGCCCGCTCGGCATGATTGTCTGATGGAGCGATCAGGGGCGTCGCTAACGGCTAACCACTAGCCACTAACCACTGTTCTCACTGGTCTCGCGTCTGCTTGATCGCGCGCGGCGATTGCACAATCTCGTCCGGACCGTGCGAGTCCTGCGCGCCCAGGCGCATCGGGGCGCGCGATTTGCCGGCGCTGCAATTGCGCAGGTCGCGCAGGATCTCCTGCTTCTCCCGCGCATAGTGGCTGGCCAGCCGCGTCAACGCGTAGGTGATGATGTCGCTGTGATGTAGATCCGCCGCTAAGGGATCGCGCCGCATGTTCAGCCACAATCGGTGGACAAGTTCCACGTCTTCGGGGCCAAGCGCAGGTGCGTGTGGACCGATGTAGAACACCTTGGTCTCGCCGGATGCGCCGATCACGTAGAAGTTGAACTGCCTCTTCGGCTCGGGCAGCGCCTCCCAGGCTTGTCCCATGTGGAACGCCTGGTCCTCGGGGGTCATCGAACTCGACTGTCCGGCAACCACCGACTCGACCTCGAGCGAATTTGCCGTCTGCACCAGCGCGGAAAACACGTCGCCCGCCGGCACCACCAGCAGGGAAACTCTCTTCCCAAAGCTCTCCGCCACCGAAACCGCCTTGGTGAAGAGCATCTGCTCGTGCTCGCTGAAACTCTGCTGCTCGGCGCTCAAATACTCCGGACCGCCCGCGCCCATCAGGCGCACGCTCACCACCACCACGTCTCGATCCACCGTGCTCGTCCGTCCCAGCGTCCACTTCAATGCCAGCGGATTGGCCTCGTCGCGCATGGTCACGATCACGCCGCTGGGCCGGATGGCCGTCGACTCGCGGCTGATCGTCTCCTGGTGCTCCAGTTGGAAGTGATCCTTCATCTGCCGCGCGGTCTTCTCATGCCTGCGCAGGTTCACCCGCTCTGAAATCGTGAACACGATGAAGAACGCGATCGAAAACGCTATGCCGCTCATGGTGGCTATCGATTTGGTAAACAGGTTCACTGTCGCCACAGCCAGCAGCACCATGAAAACCGACAGCAGACCCAGCGGAATCTCCGTCTTGCCGATCCGGATATTGGGTGGAACCTTCCAACCGCGTTCGCCGTGATATTTCCAGCGCAGCACGAGCATCGACAGGCCGTTGAAGGTGAACGACCAGATGACGCCGAAGGCGTACGCCTCGCCCAGCATGATGATGTTGCCCCGGCTGGCGATGATGGTGAACATCTGCAGGATGAAGACCAGGTTGACGATGCGATAGCTGGTGCCGAATCGCGGGTGCGGCTTGCGGAACCAGTCGGTGAGCACGCCGTCTTCGGCTACCCGCATCAGCACGCCGGTCGAGCCGATGATCGACGTGTTGATGGCGCCGGAGAGAATTAGGAATCCCACCACCACCACGAAGATGCGAAAGGCAATGCGCCACACCAGCGGTCCCGCCATATACATCGCCAGGCCGGCAATCAGGTTGTCCTGGTAGACATGGTGCTGCGAGCCGGGAATCAGCATCGACGCCAGCAGCGTGCCGCCGCCGGTGAAGATCAGGCTATAGATGGCGATGACGATCGCCGCCCGCTTCAGATTCCTCAGTTTGGGATGCGCGATTTCGCGATTGACCTGTGCCAGGCTCTCCTCGCCGCTCATCGCCAGAATGGAGTGGCCGAAGGCCATCAGGATGCCGAAGAACCCAAAGATCGGCAATCCTCTTCCGCGCAGGAAGCCGAGCGAATCTTCACTGAAGTGGAGGTGAGCCGGGATGGGCGAGGGAGGCAGTTGCGCGCCGCGCAGCCACACCGTATAAGTGCCCCAAATGAACAGAACGACCACCATTACTGTGGTGATCTGCATGACCCGCAGTGCCTTGTCGCTCGACTCTTCGATCCCCTTGATGTTCTGCCACCAGTAGTAGATCGTCACCGCCGCGCCCAGCAGCGCCGAGGTGTAGTTCATATTGAACTGTCTCGCCTGGCCGCCTGCGACCATCAGGGCAGGCGGCAGCCAGTGTGCCTGGTTCGCGACATTCAACAGCTCGTTGACCATGCCTGTGATGTATTGGCCGGCAGACACGCCGGAGATTGGTCCGGTAAGAATGTAATCGAACATCAGCGCTGAAACGCTGAGCTTGGCGAATCCGCCTCCGAGAGCCTCCTTCACCACGCGGTAAACGCCGCCGCGGGTGAACATCGAACAGCTCTCGACGTACACCGCGCGCACTGCGAAGCTGAACAGCATGATGCCGAGGATGAACCACGGCGCAGCGGCTCCAACCGCCTGTTCGGCGATGCCGCCGGCGTAGAAAGCCGAGGAGCCCAGGTCGTTGAGGACGATGGCCGCCGCGCGCCAGAAGGAGATGAAAGTGAGCATCACCGAGGAGGCGACGATCAGCCTCACGCGGTCGTTTGGGGGAGCTACGGTCGTTCGGGTAGAGGCCATCGCGAAGGGTCCGGCGAGGCGCAGCCGGTGGTTAAAATCGTTTGAGCGAAACCACCGCTCTGCGACGAGTCTAATTTTCAATCAATGCAGTGTCAACGAGAAATAAAGATTCATTCATTCATGCCACTCCTCTGCACGCACCTCCGCCTGCCTCGGCAATCGCCAGCCGGGAACTAAATCTATGATTTCAGACGCATAGGCTCATTTCGAGCGGCCAGAATGAGGAGCATTGCAGGCTGGGTACGCAGGGGATTCATTCGCCGGGCGGGAGTCGACGTTAACGGCCCACTGGCGGGCAAACTAGTCTTTGCCGAAAAGCTCTTTCCCGTCCTCAAAGAAGCTGATCAGCACCACCACTGCCGACCCGATCATCCCGAGAAAGAACATCGCTTCCAGCAACCGGATTGCGACGACGGCCAGGATCATGTGTCGATTCTATCGCAACCCGAATGTTTTACACTCGCCCCTGTATGCAATCTTCCTGGAAGCCGTGGGCCGCCGCGGGACTTTCCGCGGGCTTGCTCGAGTTGCCCTTTCCCTTCGCCGGGCCAATGCCTCCGTGGCGCTCCATCTTTGCGTGGTTTGCCTTGGTGCCCCTCCTTTGGGTTCTTCTCTCTGCCGCGAATTCCCACCGCACGCATCCTCTCCGCCGCGCTTTCTTCATCTCCTACGTTTGCGGCGTCCTCTGGTACGTCGGCAATTGCTACTGGATTCGCGACACCATGATGCGCTACGGCGACATGCCACCTCTTGCGCCGGAACTGCTCACTCTTGGATTCAGCCTCGTCCTCGGGCTCTACTTCGGCATTTTCGGATGGGGTGTTGTGCTCGTCCGTCGCGCTACTGGCTCCACTCGCATTGCCCTCGCCTTTGCGCCATTCCTTTGGACCGGCCTCGACCTCGCTGCCGCGCGCATCACCAGCGTTCCCTGGGACCAGCTCGGCTACTCGCAAATCGACAACGTCCTCGTCAACCAACTCGCACCTTTCACCGGCGTCTACGGCATTACCTTCATTCTCGTCGGTGTCAACGCGCTCCTTGCTGGCGCACTGCTGGTTGATCGCGGCTCCAAAAGCGGCTTCGCTGGCCGCTGGGCATGGGCCGCTTGCGGCGCGGTGCTGCTCGTCTCCGGGTTTGCCGGCGTCTTTGTTCCGCCTCCCAACACCGACCCCACCGCTACCGCCGTCCTCATTCAACCCAATCTCGACGTGGGCGCAGGCAACAACTGGCAGGGCCCGGAGTGGGACCGCCATATCGCCGAATTCACGCGCCTCGCCGGCGAGCACTGCAAAACGTACATCGCCGGCATCCCGCAAACCGGCGCGCCAGAGGGTGAGATCATCTGCCCACCGTATCCCACACATCCCGACCTCGTCGTCTGGCCCGAATCGCCCGCACCTTTCTTTGAGGAAGACGCGCGCTTTCAGCTCGCCATGGCCGGAATCGCGCGCGCCGAGCAGGCCCCGCTGATCGTGAACGCGATCGGATCGAATTATTCGGCCGTTGAGGGCGAGTGGCACGACTACGTCTCCGCCGTGATCTACAACGCCGATGGTAATGAGGTGGGGCGCTACGACAAGATTCACCTGGTGCCATTCGGCGAATACATTCCCTTCGCGCGTCTCCTGTTTTTTGCCCACAAGCTCACTGGCAGAGTGGCAGCCTACACGCGAGGAGACGAGCGCAAAGTTTTTCTGCTCGATACGCAAAACGGCGGCCGCCATCGCTACGGCGTGTTCATCTGCTATGAAGCCGTATTCGCCGACGAGGTTCGCCAGCTCGCGCGCAATGGCGCGGAGGTCCTCGTCAACATCAGCGACGACGGATGGTACGGCGACACCAGCGCTCCCTGGCAGCACCTCAACATGGCTCGCATGCGTGCCGTCGAGAATCGTCGCTGGCTCCTGCGCGACACCAACACCGGAGTCACCGCTGCCATCGATCCCTACGGCCACGTGCGCCAGAGCATTCCCCGCCACCAGGTCGACGCGCTGCCCGCCGAATTCGGCTTCCGCGACGGCATCACCTTCTACACCGCCCACGGCGACCTCTTCGCCTGGCTCTGTGCCATACTGTCTTTAGGCGTTCTGGGTTTGTGGCTCGAACGCGGTCTGCGTCCCAAAACTGAATCCACAGCCAGGTCTTAAGAGCACAATGTCGCTGAACGATCTCGAATTCGCATACGCTCCCGTGCGCAATCAGGTGCGCGACCTGCGGGAGTATCTTTGACCCTGCTCGCATCCGCAGGGAACTCGCCGAAATAGAAAAGAAGCTTTCCGATCCGGCCATCTGGTCCGATCCTGCCGCGTCGCAGCCCATTATGCGCGATCGCAAGCGCATTGAAGGGCTGGTCCGCGACGACGACGAGCTTGTCCGCCGCGCCGGCGACATCGAGGCCTACTTCGAACTGGCACGTGAGGGCGAAGACGTGCTCGCCGATCTGGAGCGCGATATCAAAGCGCTCGGCGCGTTTTCTGAAGATCTCGAAGCGCGCACCATGCTCTCCGGCGAGGCCGACGCGCTCAACGCCATCGTCACCGTGCATCCCGGAGCCGGCGGCACCGAAAGCCAGGACTGGGCGGAGATGCTGCTTCGCATGTATCTGCGCTGGGCCGAGCAGCAGAGCTTCAAAACCGAGATGAACGACTACCAGGCCGGCGAAGAGGCCGGCATCAAGTCCGCCACATTCACCATCATCGGCGACTACGCGTTCGGCCAGCTCGCCGGCGAAAGCGGCGTTCATCGCCTCGTCCGCATTTCTCCCTTCGACTCCGCCAAGCGCCGCCACACGTCCTTCGCCTCCGTCTATGTTTCGCCGGAGATCGACGAAACGATCCATGTCGATCTCAAGCTCGAAGACTTGCGCATCGACACGTATCGTTCCGGCGGCAAGGGCGGCCAGCACGTCAACACCACCGACTCCGCCGTGCGCATGACGCATATCCCCACGGGAATCGTCGTCCAGTGCCAGAACGAGCGCTCGCAGCACAAGAACCGCGACAAGGCCATGAAGATGCTGCGCTCGCGCCTCTACGAGTTCGAGCTCGAAAAGAAGCGCGCCGTTTCGAAGAAGCTCGAAGACTCCAAGCTCGACATCAACTTCGGCTCGCAAATCCGCTCCTACGTCCTGCAGCCCTACCGCATTGCAAAGGATCACCGCACCAAGGTCGAGGTCGGAGACGTCGACAAAGTCCTCGACGGCTACCTCGAACCATTTCTGCGCGGCTACCTGCTCGCAAAGCGTCGCGGCACTGCGGTGGCGACCGGTCCCGACGACGAACTGGACGAGTAACACATTCTCCGAGACGAAAAGAGCTGAAAGCTGACAACTGACAACTGAGAACTGAGAACTACGAACTGTGAACTGAGAGCTGGCCCCTATGTCCAACGACCCCGCAATTATCGATGAAATGCTCCGCAACGCGAAGACCATCGCCGTTGTCGGCATGAGCGACAAGCCACACCGCGCCAGCCACAACATTGGCCGCTACCTGGCCGAACACGGCTATCACGTTTTCCCGGTCAATCCCGCGCTCACTGAAGTGCTCGGCGGGCCGTGCTACCCTGACCTCGACGCGGCGAACTCCGCAGCCCTTGAAGAGGCGAGTTCTGGCCAAACGGGGAAGGGAATCGATCTCGTCGACGTCTTTCGCGCCTCGGAGTATGTGCCTGCCATCGTCGACGACGTCATCCGCCTCGGCATTCCCTACCTCTGGCTGCAGGACGAAGTCATCCATGACGAAGCCATCGCTCGCGCCCGCGTGGCCGGCGTCAAGTGCGTCCAGAGCGACTGCATTTATCGCCGCCACGCCGCGATGGCTCACTAGATTGCGGCGAAAGGCGAAGCTATTTCTGCGACCTTCGTCCGGTAAACTGAGTCCAAAGAACGGATGCTAAGAATCAGAGTTCAGCGTTTGTCCGCCATGCGTAGTTTCCGCTTTATCTTCGGGTTGGCGTTTCTTTGCGTCGCTGCGTCGGCAGCGTTCGCCGCTTCGAACTCCGTCGACGCCGCGCATCTGCACGTTCAGTTTATTGTCCCGTCAGCGCAGCTCAACCGCGGCGCGAGTTCCAACGCGGGCCTCTATTTCAAGCTTGAGCCGGGCTGGCACGTCTACTGGCAAAATGCGGGCGACTCCGGCGAGCCGCCGCACATTCAATGGACGCTGCCCAACGGGATCACCGCTGGAGAGATGCAATTTCCCGCGCCGAGCCGCCTGCCTCTCGGCCCCCTCATGGATTTCGGTTACGAGAACGAGGTTCTCTTCCCGTTCAGTCTCGATGTTGCGAACTCGGCCAAGCCGGGCCCGCTGGCTCTGCACGCAAAGGTCAACTGGCTTGTCTGCCGCGAGGTTTGCATTCCCGGCAAGGCGGAGCTTGAAGCGGATCGCGTCCTTCCGGCTACACCGGTGCAAGTTGCAGAGCTTTCACCGGACAAGGAGATTTACGACCGTTTGGTAGGCCAACTTCCAAAATCGCTTCCCTCAACCGAAACCGCCGTCTTCCAACCGACCGCAACTGGCTTTCGCCTCGCCGTCGCCACCGGCCAGCGCGAAACGCAGGCCGTCTTCTTTCCTGAAGACGAAAATATCCTCGACAACCCCGCGCCGCAACCGGTAACGCCCAACGCGACCGGCCTCATTCTCGATCTCAAGAAGGACCCGAACCTGACCGCAAGTCCCGCGCAACTGAAAGGCGTGATTGAATTGAGCGGCGGCCGGAACTACGAGATTGTCGCGCTGCCGGGAATCGTCGCCGCGCCAGCTCCACTGCGCGCATTCCCGCTCGCACCTTTCGCACGAATCGTCGGCCTCGCCTTCCTCGGCGGTCTGCTTCTCAACCTCATGCCCTGCGTCTTTCCCGTGCTTTTCCTGAAAGGTCTGGCGCTGGTGAACTCCGGGAACGAGGAGAAGCACAAGCTCCGCGCGCACGGCTTCGTCTACACCATCGGAATTCTCGTCTCCTTCTGGGCGCTCGTCGCATTGCTGCTCGCCCTGCGTGCCGCCGGAGCCACGCTCGGTTGGGGATTCCAGTTCCAGTCGCCTGTCTTCCTATCGCTGATGGCTGCGCTGCTCCTCTTTCTCGGCCTCTCGCTCGCCGGCCAGTTCGAAATCGGCCTCACGCTCACCAGCGCAGGCGGTTCACTTGCCGCCAAACAAGGCTACGCGGGCAGCTTCTTCACCGGTGTACTCGCCGTTGTCGTCGCCACGCCGTGCACCGCGCCGTTTATGGGAGCGGCCATCGGCTACGCGCTCGCTCAACCGGCAGCCGTCACCTTCGCCGTCTTTACCGCGCTCGCCCTTGGTCTCGCCGCGCCCTACGTCGCGCTCACGCTCCAGCCTGCGTGGACCCGCCTGCTGCCCAGGCCCGGCGTGTGGATGGACATTCTGAAGCAGGCCGTCTCGGTTCCCATCTTCGCCACTGTCATCGGGCTTACTTGGGTCGTCGCGCAAGCCTACGGAGCCAACTTGCTTCTTTCGCTGCTGGCAATCTTCCTGTTGCTCGCCATCGCCGGATGGTTCCTTGGCCGCTGGCCGGCAAAGCGCTGGGCGACTGTCGTTGCGGGCCTCATTCTGCTTACGGCGCTCGTTGCGTGCATCACCGCGCCCAGGGAATTTGCCGCCGCACCTGCTTCCACATCTGCCCAACCCTCTTCCGGAGGCACTACTGCGGGCAGCACCTGGCAGCCCTGGTCCGCCGACGCCGTCCAGCACTCCCTAGCCGCGGGCCAACCCGTATTTGTCGACTTCACCGCGAGCTGGTGTCTCAGTTGCCAGGTGAACGAGCGCGTGGCCCTCGAGCGGCCTGAAGTCATGCGGGCGTTTGGCGCCGCCCACGTCGCCCTCTTCCGCGCCGACTGGACCCGCGAGGACCCCGCGATCACCCAGGCCCTCACGGACCTCGGCCGAAGCGGCGTTCCCGTCTATGCGCTTTACACCCCGGGCCAGAGCACGCCGCAGCTCCTACCACAGGTGCTCACGCCTGGCATTGTGATCGATGCCGTGGCCAAGCTGCAGCATGGAGCAGCGAAGGAATAGGGACGCGAAGGCTCAAGAAGAAACAGAAGTCTCCACTTGTGCTATCATGCTATCAGTGGAGGGCGCCGTGGCTCAGTTTCTCATCCGCAAAGTCGACGAACGGGTCAAAGCCCGCGTGCAGCGCCGCGCCAAGCGCAATGGCCGCAGCATGGAAGCCGAACTGCGGGAAATGATCAGTAAAGCATCTCTGGAGAAAGAGACTCCGGAGGTCGGATTTGGTACGGCTTCTGTTGCGCTTTTCAGCGGAAGCGGCGTCTACCTCGATAGGCCGATCAAAGACATTCGCGGAATGCGCATGCAAATTCCGGATTTCAAGTGATGGTTCTGCTCGACACGAACGTCATTTCGGAGATCATGCTTCCCGCGCCCCACCCGCGAGTCTTGCGATGGCTGGATCAACAGCCGCCCCAATCCATCTGGATCACTACTGTCAATCTCTACGAGATTCGTTACGGGCTGCAATCGATGCCTGCCGGGAAAAGGCAAACGGCACTAGCGGCGCTGCTTGAGCGCTGGCTCGCCGAGGTTGTCCAGCATCGAATCGCCAATTTCGATCAAGCGGCTGCTCTGCAGGCAGCCGATCTCGCGGCCTCGCTGAAGCTGAAAGGGCGGCCTCGCGACGCACGCGATACCATGATCGCCGGAATTGTCCTCGCCTCCCACGCCACCCTCGCCACGCGCAACGCGAAGCACTTCGCCGACATCGCCAAGTCGGTTGTCAATCCTTGGGAGATTTAGGGTGGGCGGCCACCCCCCAGGACGGGTCGCGTCCAACGCGACAGTCGAGCTTGATATCCTATCCCCGAGGAGCCGCCAAATGAGCGCAAAGACGAAACCGACGCACACAATGCCCGGCGGCCAAACCGAAGACAAGAAAGACGACGGCGTCGTCAACGATTCGCTGGGAACGGTCGATCCAGCCGACTCGACCGGCTCAGACGAGGAAAAGGAAACCGGCGACGCGAAGAAGAACAACACTCCGAAGCGAGAAGACTGAACCGTAGATCCGGAATCATCCCGGAATCATCAGCGATCGCTTCCGCGCTTGCTCGCCCTGATCCTCCGTATCTCTTCCATTCGCGCCGCCAACTGCTTTTCGCGGCCCTCCTGCGTTGGGCGGTAGTAGCGGCGGCCCTTCAGCGAATCCGGCAGGCAGTCCATGTCGGCGACTTTGTTCTCCTCGTCGTGCGCGTAACGGTAGCCTTCGGCGTAGCCCAGGTCTTTCATCAGCTTCGTTGGCGCGTTGCGCAAATGCAGCGGCACCGGCTCCTGCCGCGTGTGCTCGATGTCGTCTTGCACCGCGCCAAAAGCCGTGTAGACCGCATTCGATTTTGGCGCGAGCGCCAGGTACACCACCGCCTCGGCCAGCGCCAGATCGCCCTCCGGCGAGCCGAGAAAATCGTACGTTTCCTTCGCGGAAAGACATAGATGCAGCGCTTCCGGTGCGGCCAGCCCGATGTCTTCGACGGCCATGCGTACAATCCGCCGCGCGAGATAGAGCGGATCTTCGCCGCCCGCAAACATCCTGCCCAGCCAATAGAGCGCAGCGTCGGGATCCGAGTTCCTCACGCTCTTGTGCAGTGCCGAAATCAGGTTGTAGTGCTCTTCGCCCGCTTTGTCGTACATCAGAACGCGCTTCTGCGCGGCATCTGTCGCAACGGATTTGGTAATGTGGTTGCTTCCGTCCGCGACGGCCAACTGCGCCGCCACTTCCAGCGTGTTGTGCGCGTTGCGGCAGTCGCCGCTCGAGTAGCCTGCGATCAATTCGAGCGCATCGTCGTCCGCTGCCAGCTCCATCGTGCCCAATCCGCGCTCTCTGTCGGCCAAAGCACGCCGCAGCAAAGTAGCAACTTGTTCGTCCTTGAGCGGTTCGAGCACGTATACGCGGCAGCGCGAGAGCAGCGCCGAAATAATCTCGAACGAAGGATTCTCGGTGGTCGCGCCGATGAGCCGGATCGTGCCGCGCTCCACATAGGGCAAGAACGCATCCTGCTGCGCTTTGTTGAAGCGGTGAATCTCGTCGACGAAGAGAATGGTTCGCGAGTGCAGTTGCGAGGCTTTGGCCGCCGTCACCATCACCTGCTTGATCTCCTTGATGCCGCTCGTCACCGCGGAGAACTCAATGAAGCTGGCCTTCGTCGTCTCGGCAATGATCTTGGCCAGCGTCGTTTTGCCCACGCCCGGAGGACCCCAGAAGATCATCGAGCTGGCATCGTCGCGCTCGATCTGCACGCGCAGCGGTTTTCCCGGCCCGACCAGGTGCTCCTGCCCCAGCAATTCATCCAGGCTGCGCGGCCGCATCCGTTCCGCCAGCGGAGCTCCTCCCGCGGCCACTGCCGCTCCGCGGTTTAACTCTTTGGACGAGAGATGTGGAACTTCGGGTTCGATGTCGAACAAGCTCATCGCCTGGCTCCTCGATCCACTGCGTGGGGCACCGCTCCGCGGTTTGACTCTTTGGACGAGTTTTGTGGGTTTCCGAAAGGTTTGGTCGGGCGTGTTGCTCGCTGCCGCGATGCCTCATATAGCAGCACGCTGGCTGCAACCGCGGCATTCAGGCTCTCCACCGGGCCGGGGCAGGGAATTGCGATCGCGCCATCCGCCTCGCGCACGATCTCATCCGGCACACCGCTGCCCTCATTGCCGATGACGAGAGCAACCGGACCGTTCAACTCCGCGAGATCGGCCAGCTTCGTTCCCCGTGCCGTTGTCGCAAGCACCTTCACGCCCGCCTCGCGCAGCCGTTCGATGCACTCCTCGACACTCGCTGCCAGCAGCGGCACACGAAACACGCTCCCCGCCGACGCGCGCACCGCCTTTGCATTCCACGCGCTTACAGTTCCCGGCAAACTCACCACGCCCGACGCGCCGAATGCCTCCGCCGAGCGCAGAATCGTGCCCAGGTTGCCGGGATCCTGAATTCCCGCGAGGACAAGAACCAGCGTTTTCTTTTGCTTTTGGTTGAGAACATGCGACCACGACCAATTCGGCGGCTCAACCAGCCCGGCAATCGACTGCGGCGTCTCGGTGGCCAGCGCCTGGTCGAGCAGCTTCTTCGGCAGTTCGAGAACCTCCACGTCCCGCTTCACCTGAAGCTTGTCCAGCAACCGCTGCGATACTCGATCGGCTACTCGATCGGGGCCCTGCGCGACAAAGATCGTTTTCACGCGCAAACCCGCACGCAGCGCCTCTTCAAGCAGCTTCGGCCCTTCAATGCCCACGAGCGCTTGAGCCCCGCGGCCCGGAGCGCTCAGCGCCTTCCGTAGCTCTTTCAGGCGCGCATTCTGTTTGCTTTCCACCACGCGGACCGGCATCGATTTGCAGCCTCTGACTGCTGTGCAGATTCTACGGCGTTTGAGCGCCTGCGAGCACTCGCGCGGTGATCGTCAAACTTGCACCACGGCTGGTGCTGTGATAGCTTCCGATTTTGTAGCCTCTTCTTTTATTCGGGAACCGAGGTAGGCCTCCTTGTCCGCGGAGATATTGCGCGTCCATCCCGATGAACCCCAACCGGACCGGATCGATTACATCGTCTCCTGCCTGCGCAAAGGGGGTGTCATCGCTCT
>Ga0224555_1000343_pt1 | contig 71019 bp, 51 predicted proteins | sample 714S23034metaG_FD_180687 | JGI IMG/M metagenome (GOLD analysis project Ga0224555, IMG submission 180687) | Peat soil microbial communities from Stordalen Mire, Sweden - 717 S2 30-34 | ecosystem: Environmental > Terrestrial > Soil > Wetlands > Peat | place: Sweden: Norrbotten County, Stordalen... | reverse complement strand
GACGGCTTTGCCGTAAAAAGCGCAAGGTGCATGTACCTGCATGTACCTGCATATTGCCGCGTCAAACCCGCCGGTTTCAGCTTTATTTATGCACCCAGTCGAGCCATTAAAAAGCGGAAGGCGTGTTGACGCTGTCCATACCCTCTCCCACCCGGCGGAAGAGGGCAGGGTGAAGGCTTGTCTTTTCAGGCTGACCCTATTTGGCGATTTTCGCGGCGGCCAGTCCGGCAGGGGTGTTTGGTTTGCGTGAAATCCACGCACCCGCAGAGTTTTAGCATTCGGCATTTCTTGTCCTCCAAAGCTTTAGCGGCGGAGGAAGCATTTTTCCACCCTTTGCCGCCTTTGAAACGCACGTCGCGAATTTTTTGGGAGGCTTAATTCACTTGGACTGACTTGTACTGGCTTGAATTCTTGTAACCTCAACTTTACTTCAACCAAGCTCCTCAACGGCTTTGGCAGCATCCTGCCTGGCAGGGGGTTGGATGCGCGAAATCCACGCCCCTCCACCCCCTCGGCGTAGGGCAGGCATCCTGCCTGCCGGTTCTGACGGCTTCCAGCCGCCAGTGCGCCGCGTCTGAACTGCGGGCAGGATGCCCGCACAACCGGCAGGCTGGAAGCCCGCCCTACATTGGCCTGGGACGGTTCTTTCCCCTTTCCCTACTGCAAAATGTCAAAGAACAAGGCGCCAACCTGTCCGCCATCCTGTCCGCCGTGGTTTTAACGAAGGCGGAAGCCGCGGCGACGGCGGAAGCGCCTCAACGGCACAACAATACCACTCTTAGATGGGAATGCAAGTAGATATATTCAGGAAAATGGATTGTGCGTGGCCACAAAGGGAAAGTGACCGACGTCGCGGGTGACAACCGTCAGGCCCCAGGCGCGGGCGATGGCAGCAATGGCTGAGTCCCTGGTGGTCCGGGAACTCCAGAAGCTCTTGCCGCGTTCGGCAAATACTTCTGCCGCATATTCACCCCATGCTTCCGATTCGGCCGGTCCAAAGGGCAAAACAACGTCTCGATAATCTTCCCTCAGAAAGCTGATGTTTCGCAACAATTCGGAGCGTCGCTTTCCGAAGGGCAGACGGTGGACTCCGTAATGCAATTCGCCAAAGGTGATTTCGGACAGCGCGCAGTCCTCCGCGTGCGCCTGGAGCCAGGCGGGGACCCCGGGATTGGGCCGCGGCTTCCACATCTCGGAAACGACATTAGTATCGAGAAGCCAGATCATTCGTCGAGATAGGGCGGCAACTCCAACCCTTTGAGTCGCTTGAAATGCTCGGCCAAAGGCAGGCGGCGGTGCGGCCCTTTACCCAGGCGCGCGCGCAACGTCGGAATTCCTAGCTTCAAAGATTGCCGGATCACGTCGGCTTGACTTAGTTCCGTCTCGGCGGCGGCCGCGGCCAGGTCCCGGGCCAGATTCCGAGATCCAGGCACTGGAATTGTATTAGTATGTTTCACAGAGAAATCATAAGCGTTTCCGCGGCCTTTGCAAGCCGGCAATTCCTCGCAAAATTTCCGCGCGCGCCACGCGATGGATTGACAAGCCATTGACTGAATTACGCAATCAATCCTTCAATTTTGGGAAAAAGCGGCGCGCGGTTTCGCACGTTGCGGCGCTTAGGTCCTCCAGGGAACAATGCCTGACGCCAGCCGCCAATTCGGCGATGTCCCTCACGTAAGCCGGTTCGCAACGCTGGCCCCGATGCGGCACGGGCGCCAGGAACGGACAATCGGTCTCGAACATGAATTGCCCCGGCGCGGCCGCCGCCAGGGCGTCGCGGACGTTGCCCCCGTTTTTGAAGGTGACGATGCCCGTGAAACTGACCAGGCACCCCAAGGCCAGCACCCGCCGCATGGCTTCGAGGCTCTCCGAAAAGCAATGAAACACGCCCCGAGCGCGGGCGGCGAAGGGCGTCAATTGCGCCAGCGTGTCCTCGAACGAATCGCGCTGGTGGATGATGCAATTCAACCCCAGTTCCGCCGCCACTTCCAATTGCTGCCGGAATATTGCCGCCTGCCGCGTTTTGTAACGCTCGAAATCCGGCCCCGGCCCGGCCGCGTCCGGCCGACGATGATAATCCAATCCCGTTTCCCCGATGGCCACGACCTTGGGATGCCGCGCCAACGCGCGCAAAGCAGGCCCCACGTCTTCCGGCGCCTCCAGCACGTGCGTCGGATGCCATCCGACGGCGGCATAGATGCCGTCGGTTTCCCCGGCGATTTGGACGGCGCGCTCGCTGCTCTTCAAGTCGGTGCCGATGCAGATGATTTTGGCGATGCCGGCCTCGCGCGCCCGTTCGATAACTTGCGGCAGGTCGGCCGCAAAATCCGGGAAGCCCAAATGGGCGTGGGTGTCGTAAAAGGGCGGTGTTTTCATGCGGATTCACTTTGCGCCAGCGGCGGCTCCAAAGAAAGAAATTAGTCCGCCCGCGGTTCCAGGCGGGCGATTTCGGCCATGATTTCGTCGGCCACTTGCTGGTAAATCTCCTTCACCCGCTGTTTGGGAGCCGTCGCGGCCTCGGCCCGCAGCGCCTCGAACAGGAGCGGTTTGCCGTATTTGACGGCCACCCGCCGGGGACGGGGCAGGAGCCGGTGCGGGCCGTAGGCGTCGTACGTGCCAAATACCCGGGCCGGCACCACCGGGGCGCCGGATTTGATCACGGTCAAACCTATGCCGGAGCGGGCCGGGTTTAATTCTCCATGGCGGCTGCGGGTGCCTTCGGGAAACAAGATGATGGCGCCGCCTTGTTCCAGGCGTTGCAGGATTTGTTTTAATCCGCGTCCACTGCCGCCGTCGCGGTCCACCGGCACCACTTCCCACGAGCGCAGAATGGCCGCCAGGACCGGCACGTGAAAAATGTTGTCGCGCGCCAAAAAGCTGATTTGCCGGCGGACGCCCGAGCCGACCAGGGGGGGGTCCATGTAGCTGGCGTGATTGGGGGCCAGGATGACCGGGCCTGTCAACGGCACGCGTTCGGGATTGAAAAGGCGCCAGCGAAAATAGACGGTGAAGATCGCGCGGAAGGACTGCCAGCCGCACCAGTAGGCGAAGGTCATCCGTTTGGGAATAGTCTCATGTTTCATGCGGGCTTGTTGTGGGACGCGGCCAGCAAACCGGGCAGAGTGCATTCGAGGAAGTCGCCGATGCGTTCCAGGGTCACGTCGGCCGGCGGGCAGGCGGCCAGGATTTTGGGGTCCAGGGCGTAATGCCCCTGGCGGACAAAGACGGTGGTCACGCGCGCGCCCCAGATTTTCTTGATGGCGGCCAGAAGGCGCAGTTTGTCATCCACCACGACGTAATGCCTGGCGGGGTAGCGGCGCGACACGTCAGCCAGTTCCTGTTCCTTATGCGCATAAACCAGCACGCGGCCCTCCACGGCTTCGAGCAGGCCCGATCGTTCCACTTTGCGCGGCTGGAAGACAACGTCGCCGTCAGTCAGCAAGGCGGCCAGGCCCCACGCCTTGGCCTTTTCGATCACGTCGAGGGCATTGGGGAAAAGGCGGTTGGCGAAAGGATAATTGATGAGGAAGCGGGAGACCGTCAGGAGGCGGAGGTCGTGCGGGTACTCGGTGCGAAAGCGTTGCAAGGCGCCCAAGTAATCGGCGTAGCCCAACTCGGCGCGAAGGGCGTCGAACATGGCCCAGTACCGTCTGGCCGCCAGGGAGCCGACCTCGCGCGCCAGATGGGCGTGCATATCGCGGATCACCTGGTCGTTGTTCAAAAGCGTGTTGTCAACGTCAAAAAGAAAAACAACATGGCGCTGCTTTTCCGCCGTGTCCGCGGTCTTCATGCGGGCGGATGGAGGACCGCGACGCGCGCATCCGCCTTTTGCAGGGGCGAATGCGCGCGCGCGCGGACCGGATTGTTATTGTTCATGGCAATGACAGGAAACGCCGTTCGGGCGCGTCTGTCAATTGCTATAGATGGAAATGACTTTGCCCAAGAACTGCAGCGCGTGCTCTTTTTTCCGCTGGAACGAGTTGCGGCCGATGATGGAGCCGAAACCGCCGCCCTGGCGGATGGCCGTCACCTCGTCAAAGACCGACTGGTCGTCGCTGGCCGGGCCGCCGGAGAAAATCAGGATGCGGCGTCCGTTGAAGGCGCATTGCACGACGTTGCGCACGCGGTCCGGCAGGGTGGAGATGGGCACTTTCTCCTTCTCATAAACCTTGCGCGCCGCTTCTTGTTCGAGGTGGGCGGCGGGCAATTTGACTTTGATGACGTGGGCGCCCAATTCCGCCGCGATGTGCGCCGCGTAGCCGCAAACATCCATGGCCGTCTCGCCCGCCTTGCTCAAGGAAGAGCCGCGGGGATACGACCAGACAACCACCGCCAGGCCGCTTTTCTTGGCCAGAGCGGTGGCCTCGCGCAGTTGCTCGTACATCGTCACGCACGCGGAGGAGCCGGGATAAATGGTAAAGCCGATGGCGGCGCAGCCCAGCCGCACGGCGTCTTCCACGCCGCTGGTCAGGGCCGAAAGCGGGTCTTTTTCGTCGTGCAGCGTGTCGTGATTATTGATTTTGAGGATGAGGGGAAGCTCGCCCGCGAACTCCCTGGCGCCGGCTTCAAGAAAGCCCAGCGGGGCGGCATAAGCGTTGCAGCCGGCTTCAATGGCCAGCTCGAAGTGGTAGCGGGGATCGTATCCGGGAGGGTTGACGGCGAAGCTGCGGGCGGGGCCGTGTTCGAAGCCCTGGTCCACGGGCAGGATGACCAGGCGGCCGGTGCCGCCGAGTTTGCCGTGGTTCAAGAGTCTGGCCAGGTTGTTCAATGTGCCGGGATTATCGCTGCCGTACCAGCTTAGGATTTCCTTGACTCGTGGTGTATTCTTCATATTTGATATTCGATTATGTGATGTGCAATTTTAGCGGTTCTGATTGTTCAAAACATCCCGCCCATTCCCTTGACGGCGGGTTTTCCTTGGGGGGTTTGCCGTGACTTGCAAGCCCTCGGCCCATCTCCCAATCGCTGGCTCAAGATACATCGGCCGCCTTTTCCCGCAAGTGTTTTTGGGACATACTTTCACAACTTTCCTTGGCTTCCACCAAGCGGAATTTGGCCCCCACGCTGGCCGTGCCAACAGCGGAAACGGCCCAAGCCGGCCGAACCGCCCGCGAAGGCGGATTGACGCCGCCCGCCTGCCCGCGCACACTGGCGCCAACCATGAGCTTTCCTCTGGACATGGAGCGGAAATGTCAGACTCGTTTGAGTCCGTTATGACCAACGCGCTCGAAATTTATCTCGGCGAATTGCGCGCCATGCGTTCCTCCGGCGCGGTGGCCGGGGAAACCTCCGGCTACGGCGCGCTGGCCAGCCTCCTCAATGCCGCGGGTCACGCGCTCAAACCCAAGGTCCGCTGTTTCATCCATCCCAAGAATAGCGGGGCGGGCTGGCCGGACGGCGGGTTGTTCACTCCCGACCAGTTCAAGATGACGGAGGCGGAACCTCCGCCCTTCGGAATCCAGAAGCCGTCGCGCGGGGTCATCGAAGTCAAAGCCCCGGACACCGAGGTGGAAGATGTGGCGGACACCCCGCAAGTGCGCAATTACGTGAGACTTTACGGGCAAGTTCTGGTGACAAACTACCGCAGCTTTCTGCTTCTTAAACGCGGCGACAACGGCCATCCGATCCGGCTGGAATCCTTTCAACTGGCGCCCGACGAAAAAACCTTTTGGGAAGCCGCCGAGCAGCCGCGCCAAGCCGCCAAGGAACTCGGCGAACGCTTCGCCGAATACCTCAAGCGCGTGATGCTTCATGCCGCGCCGCTCAATAATCCCAGGGATGTCGCGTTCTTTCTCGCCTCCTACGCGCGCGACGCCCGCGCCCGTGTCGAGGGCGCGGGTGATTTGCCGGCGCTGGCCGCCATCCGAACCGCGTTGGAAGAAGCGCTGGGCATGAAGTTCGAGGCGGAGAAAGGGGAACATTTTTTCCGCTCCACGCTGGTGCAGACCCTTTTCTACGGCGTTTTTTCCGCCTGGGTTCTCTGGCACAAGGAGAAGCCGCAACGCCAGGATGCCTTCGACTGGAGATCCGCCGCCTGGACGCTTCACGTGCCGATGATCAAGGCCCTGTTCGAGCAAGTCGCCACGCCGACCAAACTCGGCCCGTTGGGCCTGGTGGAGGTTCTCGATTGGACGGCGGCCGCGCTCAACCGCGTCATCCGGCCGGAATTCTTCGCGCGATTTCTTGAGACTCACGCTGTGCAGTATTTCTACGAACCGTTCCTCGAAGCCTTCGACCCGGAACTCCGCAAGGAATTGGGCGTGTGGTACACGCCGCCGGAGATTGTGCAGTATCAGGTGGCCCGCGTGGACACGGCGTTGCGCGAGGAGTTGGATATTCCCGACGGTCTGGCTGACCCGCGGGTCCTGGTGCTGGATCCGTGCTGCGGCACAGGAGCGTATCTGATTGAGGTGCTGCGACGCATCGAGAAAACGCTTAAAGAAGAAAAAGGCGAAGGCGCGCGGGCGGAACTCTCGGTCAAGGAAGCCGCGCGGAAACGTGTCTTTGGTTTTGAAATCATGCCCGCGCCTTTCGTGGTGGCGCATCTGCAATTGGGTTTGCTGCTGCAAAACCTGGCCGTGCCGCTGGACGATTCCAAAAACGAGCGCGCCGGAATTTTCCTGACCAACGCGCTGACGGGCTGGGATTTTGCCGGGGAGAACCCCAAGCTGGCCAACTGGCCGGAACTGGAAGCCGAGCGCAAAGGCGCGGGCCAGATAAGCCGCGGGTTTTCTTCCGTCAGTTCTGGGGAACGGAAAAGCGCGCTGAGATTCTGGCAAGTTTGCCGGCGGAGAGACTGGCTGGCCAGTATGAAAAAGGGGCGCCGAAAAAGAGCAATCGCTTCTCTTTTTGCCCGTCGGAGGTCCCCGGCGATTATCCACAGTGGCCGGGCTTGATCGAACTTTGCGCCGAAGCTCCCAGCAATGGCTTGATGGAAAAGAGGGCCGGCGCGCTGATGGACATGGATCGAGCGGCTTTGGAAAAGCGGATGCGGGTTTATTATGACCCGAATGTTGCCTGGGACGAGTTGAAAGTTTTAAAGACAGGGCTGACGGAAAACGCCGCTTGTTTCGACGCCAGGGCGGCGCGGATCAGAGTCCAGGCACAGGAGGAATTTGACCCAACGCATCTTATCCCTTACGCGCTTCGCCCTTTTGACACTCGTTGGTGTTATTACAGTGGAATCAGTCCGTTATGGAATCGCTCGCGTCCGGCGCTTTGGCGGCAATGTTGGAAAGGAAACGCATTTCTAATGAGCCGTCCCGCAGGCGCCGCCAGTCCTGAAGGCGTTCCACTTTTTTACACGCCGCTGCTGGGCGACAACGATTTTCTGCGCGGTCATGCGTACTATTTCCCCATGCGTTTGCGACGGACGCCAAAAGTCAAGATGAAGAAAGAGGATGGCAACGGCGAATTTGGCGGCATCCTGCAAGAGGCCGCGCACGCTTACAAAGCGGATGACGGGCATGTCACGGCCAACCTTTCTTCCTCCGCCCGGGCGTATCTCGCCAGGCTCGGCTTTAAGAATCCTGACGACGCGGACAGCGCGCCGTTGATTTGGATGCATGCGCTCGCCATCGGTTATTCCCCGGCCTATCTGGCCGAAAATGCGGATGGCATTCGGCAGGGTTGGCCGCATATTCCGCTGCCCGGTTCCAAAGCGGATTTGTTTGCTTCGGCGCAATTGGGCAGGCAAGTGGCCGCCTTGCTCGACTCGGAAAATAGCGTGGAAGGCGTGACGGCGGGCAAACTCAAACCCGAATTCAAAGGCGTCGCCGTTCTCTCGTCGGCGGCCAATCTCTCCCTCACCGCTGGTTGGGGGCACGCCGGACAAAATGGCGTGACCATGCCCGGCAAAGGAAAGCTCGCCACCACCAGGCTGGAGGCCGGGCCGGAGGACAACCCGCAGTGGACCGAATGGCACGATGTTTATTTGAACGAGTCGGCTTGCTGGAAAAGCATCCCGGCGCAGGTTTGGGACTTCACCATCGGCGGTTATCAGGTCCTCAAAAAATGGTTGAGCTACCGGGAATTGGCCTTGCTCGGACGCCCGCTCACGCCAGAGGAGGCGCGCGAAGTTACCCAGACGGCGCGCCGCATCGCCGCGCTGATTGTCCTGCAGCCGGAATTGGACCAAAACTATCAGGCCGTGAAGGCCGGCGCATTCGACTGGAACACGTGAACGACGCCGCCCGGCCGCTACTTTGCGGGCCTCTCTGATTCAGGCTGCCATTGATGGACGGCCAGGGCGGCGGCGCCGATGGCGCCGTTGAATTCCCCCAGGTCCGAGACCGCCAGGGGCGGCAGGTCCGCAGAGCGGGAGGCTTCCCGAAAGCATTCTCCCACACGATTCAAAAATACGCCGCCAAAGGCGGGAAGCGCGCCGGCTAGAATAATTTTGCCGGGATTGAAGGCGCGGTTCAACTGGCTGATGACCAACCCCAGCGTCCGCGCCACACGGTCCATAAGGCTCCGCACCGTCTCGTCCCCCTCCTGGGCCGCCTTGAGCAATTGTGGCACGCCAAATTCCGCGCCCTCCGCCGCCAGTTGGGCCGCGCCGTGGGAAGCCAGCGCCGCCTGCAGGCCGCGCAAGGAGGCGATCTCCTCCAAGGTTGAAAGAGCCGCGCCCGCCACGCCGTCGGCGCAAGGCCAGTCGCCAATCTCCCCCGCCCGATTGTTGCTGCCGTGATAGACACGGCCATCCACAATGATGCCCGCCCCAATGCCGCTGCGCATCCCCAGGCAGATGAAGTCCTCCAAACCGCGTCCCTGCCCAAACCACAATTCCGCCAGGGCCATGGAGCGGATGTTGTTTTCCAAAAAGACGGGCACGCCAAACCGTTGCGAAAGCCGGTGGGCCAGCGGAATATGGCTCCAGCCGCGGATGTGCTTGTATTGCAGCGCCACCCCATGCACCGGGTCAATGACGCCGGGCACTCCCACCCCGATGGCCAGCACGCGGCGCCCGTCCTCGGCGAGCACTTCGCAAATCGAATTCTCGATCTTGGCCAGGATGGTTTCGGTGGAATCCGCCGCCGTGATGGTGCCGTGGTATTGCTTGAGGGGCTTCTGCGAAAAATCCACCGAAGTGGCCATGATGTTGCGCGCCTCGAAATCCACGCCGATGAACCGTCCGCCTTGCGGGTTGAGCGCCAGGGCCGTCGGCGGCCGGCCGAATTCGCTGCCCACCCGCTTGCTTTCCGACAGGAAGCCCCCGTCAATCAGATGATCCACATAAATGCCGACGGTGGAGGGGGCGAGATTGAGGTCGCGCGCCAGTTCGACGCGCGACAACCCATCCTGCGCGCGGACGCGCCGGAGCAGGCCGCCTTCCACGTGCGCAATGGTCTCGTGCTTGATTTTGAAACGCCGCAGGCCGCGGCCTCCGGCACTCCGGGCCTGATTTTGTTTGGCAGACATGAATACTGGATTTCGTTTTCAAAATATGTGGAGCCGGCAAAAAGCGCCAGAAAAAAATGCAAGGCCGGCGGCGGGGCGGCCGGACCATCGCGCAGCCAGGCTCCGGCAAGGGCCTGCGCGCTCAAGAAAACCATGTCTCACGGCACCTGGTGACCGTCGCAAGACCAATTGATATCGGCAACTCCCGGATCGGCGGGCTTGGCGCCGTTGTTCCAGCAGACGTAGGAATACTTGTAGTATTTCGCGTGAGCATCGCTAAAAGAAATCATCGAACCCGCATTATGACGGGAAGAAAAGCGGGTGGTATAGACTTGCGGCGTCGCGAGATCCGTCTCTTTTTCAGCGTTGCCGTCGCCATAGTACGGGGTTTCACTCATAAGCAGGCGACCTTCCACGAACATGACAAAGGCGGAGGGATGCCGCACCATGCTGGTTTTGAGCACTTCGTTGGCCGGCAGCCCATCCAAGGCCTTTGAGTTCATGCCGTAATTGAAGAGAGGCCGCTCGGTTGGGACAAGGGACGGATCCAATTGCGCGTCAGGGCAATTGAAAATGGTTTTGGCGTTGTTGAATTGAGCTATGCCGCCGTCATCCACCGCGGCATACCAATAGAGGGGTTTGCTTCGGATGTAAGGCGGCAAGGCGTTAAACCAGGCGTCATTGCCCTGGCCATTGCCATAAAAATCAACCAGGTCGAGCCAGGTCGGATTGTCCTCATTGTAGGGGGGGGACGACAGGGGCGGAGTGTTGTTGGCAATCTTGGTGGTTGGAAAGCGTTGATTGTTATCATCCACGTAACCGTTTTGCGCCACGGCCATTTGCTTGAGGTTGTTCAAACACATGACTTGATGGGAGCTTTCCTTGGCCTTGGCCATGGCGGGCAGGAGCATGGCGGCCAGAATGGCGATGATGGCGATGACCACCAGCAATTCAATCAAGGTAAAACCGGATTGGCGTCGTGTATTCATGTTAACGGTCCTCATAGGTTCGTTTCTTATTTGGCAAACACCGAGTTATGGCGGACATGAGCCTGCCTGAGACATGTGACGAAAGCATGAAGGCCGTGTGACAATCCGGTGACAAATCAAAGTGCGGATAAAACGTCACAGAATTGTCACGCGGCAGTCATTGGTTTGCCATACGAACGTGGATAATGGCCGCGTAGTTTGAAATATTAACTCAAAACGAATATTCGACCCATTAAAGAACAAAGATATGAGAGACATTATCATTACGACGAGTCTGGCCATGCTGCTGGCGTTGAACGCCCAGGGGCAAAACACCAATCTGGCCAACGGCTTTACTCCCGGCAAACTGGCCGTGTACAGGGGAGGGGACGGCATTCTCACTATTAAAACTGACCGGTGCCATCCAGGTTTCATTGACGAATACGACCCGGTCCTGACCAATCAGGCCAATCCCATCCTATCCCTGGAGTTGCCCACCAATGGGCCTAACTCCCTGTGGATCAATGCCCATGCGGGGTCCGAAGGGCAAGGATTCACCCGCTCCGCCGACCGTCGCTATCTGACGGTGTGCGGTTACAGTGGCGTGATAGGTTCGGTGGCCGGGTTGACTGGCACCCCGTCCGGCGCCACCAACAGCTCGGGCGAGGGATACCCGCGCGGATTCGGAGTGGTGGATGCCTTCACGAATTTTAGCGTGCCCTACGCGAGCGCCAATTGGTTCGGGATCCAACCCGGCATTACGCAAAACAACCCCAGAGGCATTGCGACCGACGGGAGCAACAACTTCTGGGGTTGCGGCACCATCGCCGGCACCCAGTCCGGGGGGTTCGCGGAAAGCGGCACCCTGTTTTGGAACGGCGGCGGCCCTTACGAGGTGCAAAACCTCATTGATTCCGCCTATTTCATGAGAATCATCAACGGGGTTCTTTACATGGCCGGCAGAAGCCAGACCGGCGGGGCGGAATATAACGGCATCTATGATTTCGTGAATTTTCCCTTCAACGGCGGCGGGCTGGTCCCCTTGCCCAATCCGTCTTTGGGCACGGGTTATAATACCAACCTGGTCATCAATGTCGGCAGCACTTATGCCAATATCATCTCGTTCGACATGAATCCCGCCGACACGGTTGCCTATATCGCGGACACTTCCTACGGCATCGTGAAATTCGTCAACAGCGGGGGAACCTGGACTTCGCCCTACCTTTTCAACTCGAACAACATCGGCAGCACCTCCAAAACAGTCAATCCCAGCGGCGCCACGGGTTGCTATGGCATCGCGGTGGATTTCAGCCAGGCCAATCCGGTCCTCTACGCCACCACCACGGATGAAGGTGATGGCGCCAATCTCTGCTCCAACCGCTTGATTTCCATCGTGGACACCGGCGTGGCCCCCAGTCCCACCACTCTTTATGCCCGCACGCTGGCCGTGGCCCATGGAACCAATGAAAGCTTCCGCGGGGTTGATTTCACGCCCGATCTGACCCCCCTCATTACAGTGCAGCCCGTGAGCATGGACATACTGACAAATCAATCCGTCTCTCTGAGCGTGGGGACGGAATCGGCTTTTCCCTTGAGCTTCCAATGGCAGTTTGACGGGACCAACCTGGTGGACAATTCCACCCTGTCCGGCTCCACCAACGCCACCCTGGAGATTGGCTCCGCGGCTTTGACAAACTCTGGAAATTACACCGTTATCGTCACAAACCAGTATGGCGCCGCCACCAGCCAGGTAGCCATCTTGCAAGTGACCACGGCGCCGCTTCCCCCCGCCATCACCAACGCCGTTGAATACCTGACTAACTTCGTGGCCAACAACCAGGCCTTTTCCGTCAGCCCCCAGGGAACCCCGCCCTTTGTGTATCAATGGTACTTTGGAACCAGCCCCTTGGCGGACGACGGCGTCACCTACAGCGGGTCCACCAACGCCACGCTCTACATCACTAATCTCCAAACCTCCAATTCGGGCAGTTACTATCTCACGGTCAGCAACGCCGGCCCCACGGGGTATTCCAACCTGTTGGCGGTGCTCTCGGTCCAGTATCAGACGCCAACCATCGGCGCCGGCGGCCAGCCTGCGCCAGTGACCGTACTGGAGGGACAAAGCACCACCTTGTCCGTCTTTCCTTCAGGAACGCCGCCGTTGAGTTATCAATGGTATCAAATAGAAGGGAAAACGACCAACGCCTTGAGCGATACCAGTGAATTCAGCGGTTCCGCCACCGGCGCTTTGGCCATCACGGGAGCGCTTCCCAGAGATGCCACCAACTATTTGTGCGTCGTCACCAATTTGGGCGGCAGAACCACCAGTTCGGCGGCCCTGGTCACCGTGATCATTCCGCCAGCCCTTTCCTATGTGGCTTACAGCAATCAAATCTACGCGCAGAACTTTGACTCCCTGCCGGATCCGGGCGGCACTCCTGTCAACACCATTGGCGGCGGCGGGGCCGTCCTCATCGGCAGCACGACGTACGAGGTGGCCGATCCGTTCGACTTTGCCTTCCCCTTATTCGCCAATATCACCGCCGGCGCTTCGGGCGGCCTGGGCTTGTCCAACACCATGCGGGGCTGGTATGGCGAATGTGACGGCGATACGGCGTCGTCTGGAGCGCAGTTGGGCGCCAGCGACGGCAGTCAAACCACCGGCGGCATCATCAGCTTCGGCACGCTGGACAGCCAGAACACCAACCGCGCTCTGGGCTTGATTGCCACCAGCACTTCGGGCGGAACACATTTTGGTTTGAAGTTAATCAACCAGACGACCAACAATCTCAACTACCTCAGCTTGCAATTCGTGGGCGAGTACTGGAAAACGGGCACCCATCCCAAGACCATGTCGTTCAGCTACAACATTGATCCCGCGGGAAATGGTTCCACGCTGTCCGCCGGCGAAATCCTGGCCGCGTCCAACAACGCCCTTTCCAGTCTGTCCTTTAGCTTCCCCACGGGCTTGGTGGGGCCGACCAACGGCAACCTGGCGGTCAACCAGACGAATCTGTCCGCCACAAACCTGCCGCTGGCCGCCGCGTGGCAGCCGGGTTCGGCCTTGTGGCTGGTTTGGTCCATTGACGACGCCACTGGCAGCGGCCAGGGCTACGGCATAGACAATTTCAACTTCTACGCCAGCAGCACCAATACTCTGACGCAGGCCGCTCCGCCTCTGTTGGGCAATGTGGTCTATTCCAGCGGCAGCGGCTTGAGTTTTGGTTTCACCAACGCCCCGTTCAACAGCGCGAATTTTTCCGTGCTTTCCACCACCAATCTGGCGGCGCCGCTAAACCAATGGCTGAATCTGGGCAATCCCACTGAGGTGTCGTTTGGCGCCTATCGGTTCACCGATCCGCAAGCGACGAATCATTCGCAAACATTCTACACCGTCGTCAGTCCTTGACGTGTTCTTGCTGGCATCAGAGCAGGGTGGGCGAAAGCCCGCCCTGCTTGGCGTCAAACTTAAAAGACTTCCGCTTTCAGCCCGGTTTCGGCGCGGATGCGGTGGCGGATGAGGGAAATTTTTTTCAACGGCAGGTGCGCGCATTCGGGATGGGCCACCGGCCTGCTGGCCGAATAAATCTGCACCAGGGCAATTTGCGCCCCGCCCCGCTTCAGATCGTTGAGCCGCATAATATATTCGTCAATTTCCTCCAGCGACGGTTCATTGCCGCCCACCGAAGGGAACAAGCTTTGGATGATGATGGGCCGCTGGCGTCCCACCAGGAGGGCGTTGGCCAGCACGCTTTGCAGGGCCACTTCGCTATGGTTGACGCGGCTCATGTAAGACTGGGTGCCGGCGTCGAGTTTGATCCAAATCTCGTCATCGTGCGTGAAGTAGTGCAAACTCTCCTGCACCGGGCGCAAATCCAGGCCCGTGCCGTTGGTGATCAAGGCCAGTCTAAAGAACGATTGCGGATGGCGCGCCCGCACGTGAACCACGCCCTGGACGGCCTCGGCGAAATTCGGGCACAGGGTTGGCTCGCCATCGCCGCTGAGGGCCACGTGGCGCAGTTCCAGCAATTCATCGCTCAACCCTTTATAAGCCGCGTATTCCCGTATTTTGCCGGAGCGCACCAGCATCAGGGTCTTGTCCAATTCCTCCTCCATCACCCCGACTTCCAGGCGTCGTTCGGCGGGGGGCAGGCCCCGGTTGACCTCGCAGTAAACGCAATCAAAATTGCAGAAGCGGTCGGGATTCATGTTGACACCGATGGAAAGGCCGCGCGCCCGCGCGGAAACGACCGTGTAAACAAAACGGTTATCCAGAAAGTTGCGGGGACAGCCGAAAGCCGTCGCCCCCGGAGGCGTCCGGGATTTTCCGGCGCATTCTCCAGCAAGTGCCGCAGTTGCCGCGAAGGGCATTGTTATTCCTTTGTTGACTCGGGTTTCCCCGCGGGTCCCGCGAACCGGGTTGCGGTTCGTGACCCGCCGGAGGCGCCGGGCGCCGATCCACTTGGATTCCCTGACGCTGCCGCCCGCACTCTCTTGCCCGATGGTTGTATTGTCATATTACCGCCTTAAACCTACGGAGAACCCCGGTGGAAGACTCTACGATCTTTGGCAAATACCGGCCATATTTTGCAGGGGGGGAGGACAGTCCATGTTGCCCTTTATGGACGCTGGCCCGCCATTTCAAGGCATTTCCCCGCCAGCCAATTATTGGGCCGGCACGGCGAAACCCGCCACCAAAGGCCGATGGTCGGAGGCCAAACCCCAGTTGGGCGTGGCCAGAATATACGTCTCTTCCTTGAGCCAGCGGTCCCTCATGCCGCGCCCAAGCAGGATGTAGTCAATGCGGCTAAAGTCATCGTCCTTGGCGTAATAATGCGTCCAGGTGATGCGGCGCGGTTCGCGGCCGCCGGCGACGCTGGCGTCCTCGCCGTTGCGTTCGGCGGGATGGGTGTCAAACAACCGCGTCGTCCCCCGGCCCATGATGGCGCGGACGGGTTTGGAGTCCTGCAGGTCGTTCAAATCGCCCAGCACGACGAGATTCTGGGCGGGGTCCTGGGCGAAGCGGGCGTCAATGACCCGGCGCAAAGCCGCCGCCTCCTCGTAGCGCCATTCCTCTTCGTCGGCCAGGGGGGAGGGACGGCGCGACTTCAAATGCGCGGCGATCAGCGTGAAAGCGCAGCGCGGGTTGACCTGGATGTCCAACTCGTCAAAACCGCGGCTGACAACGAAGCGGCGGCCATCGAGCAGGAAGTTTTCATTCGTGTGCGGGCGGCGTCCGACAATGGGCAGGCGGCTCAGGACGGCGACATGAATGTTGGTGTCGTATCCCGTGATTTCATCCCAGAAGGGCAGGTCCAGGCCGCTGGATTTAAGGTTTGACTGCAAGTCGAGCAAGGCGTTGGTGGCGCCCATTTCCTCCAGGGCGATGACGTCGGGTTTGAGGGCCAGGATGCACTCGCGCACCTTGGCCCGGGCGGCGGGGGATTTGGCGTGGCGCGTGCCGGAGGGGGCGTCGAGGTAATTTTCGACGTTGAAAGTGGCCAGGCGAAAGATATTCGTTTCCGCCCGCGCCGCCGGCGGCAGACACAACAGAAGAAACAGGCCAAGTCCGCGCACGATGGCTGCCATGTTTCCACATTACCGGCACGAGGTTAGGGAAGCAACCGGGATTTGGCTTGAAACACGGCAGCTTGGATGAGTATTCAACAAGAATGGAGAGGCGTTGACCGATGAGTGACGAGTCGCTCATTCCGCTGCATGGAGGCTACCGAAAGTTGAAAAGCTTTCAGGTGGCGCAACTGGCTTATGACGTGACCGTGCGGGCCTGGGTGCAGGAAGAACGTCGCGGACAAACACCGACGGACATGGACATGCACGGACCTGGACAGTCCGTGTCCGCGTCCGTGCCTGTCCGTGCAGGTCCAAGGGCGCCCAGTTCGTCCGAACTGGTGGCCAATGCGGCGCTCTCGCTGCTGAACCTGGCTTGTTACCTGCTTGACCGCCAGCTTGCGGCGCAGGCGGCGGCTTTTGAAAAAGAAGGCGGTTTTACGGAGCGGCTTTACCGGGTCCGCGCTCGGGCGCGCACCCGGCCATGAACCGCTGCCGTTTTGCCATTGCAGTTGAAGGGGCGCGGGCAAATAATAGAGGCACGATAGATGAACGAATGGAACATCCAATCCCGCTCCCGCGCCTGCCAGGCGTGCGAGAAAGCTTTCGCCGACAAGCAGCCCTACCATACGGTGCTGCTGGAGGAGAAACAGCAATACCTGCGCCTGGATATTTGCCCGGCTTGCTGGGAGGCGCAATACCGCGAAGGCGCCAGTGATCGCAAGGGCTTCATCTCCCAATGGCAGGGCATCTATCACGCGCCCCCCGCCGCGCCCGCGGAGGCCATTCAGAAGGAATCCGCCGAATCGCTCCTGCGCAAGTTGATCGAGGCCAATGATCCCAAACACGGCCCTGTCTGCTACATCCTGGCCGTGATGCTGGAACGGAAACGGATTCTCAAGGTCAAAGAGCAAATCCAGGGCGAAAAAGGACGCGTTTTCATTTACGAACACGCCGGGACGGGCGACGTTTTCACCATTGCCGACCCCAACCTTCAATTGGGCCAACTGGAGGAAGTGCAGCACGATACCGCCCAACTGCTGGCGCATGGATTGAATCCGCCGCCCGCCGAACCCGCCCTGGAGCCGGCGCCCGCGCCGGTGGAAAGCCTGGGCGCGAATCCGTAGGATGAGGATGGTGTCGGACCCCAACATTCTCCAGGAGGAGATTCAGTACCACTTTCGGAATCCCGATTTGCTGCGGATGGCGCTGACGCATCCGTCGGTCGCGCACGAGCAAGGGCGGCTGGTGCAGCACAATCAGCGGCTGGAATTCCTGGGCGACGCGGTGCTGGGACTGGTGTTGACGCGGGATTTGTACGACAAGTTTCCCAACGTCAGCGAAGGACCGCTGACCAAGGCGCGGGCGCAAATGATCAATGGCGACACCCTGGCCGAGCAAGCGCGGCTGATCGGGTTGCCGAACCATTTGATTTTGAGCCGGGGCGAGGAGGCCAACCAGGGCCGCAGCCGCGCTTCGGCCGCGGCCGACGCTTTTGAGGCCCTCGTGGGCGCGATTTTTCTGGACGGCGGCTATGAAGAGGCGCGCGGCTTTGTGCTGCGTTCCTTTCACCGCGCCTTCGGGGAAATGACGGACATACCCACCCTGGACAATCCCAAAGGCGAGCTGCAGGAAATCCTGCAGGCCAAGTCGCCGGACGCGCCGACGTACGAAATGGCGCGCGCCACCGGGCCGGACCACGACCGCGATTTTGAGTGCGTCGTTTCGCACGAGGGGATCGAGTTGGGCCGCGGCGTGGGGAAAAGCAAGAAGGCCGCCGAGAGCGAGGCGGCCATCGCCGCGCTGAAAAAATTGCGGGCCGGCACGGAGACAAAGGAAACGGGACCGGGGAATCCTTGATGCCACATCGAGGGCGCGCCCTGATTTTCAAATTTGGCCGCCAGTGTAAACTGTGACCGTTGTTGGGGGGGATATGAGACCCGCCCGGTGACTGGTTGCATCGGGCGCGTCTTTTGTTTCCGTTCAGTCGTAAGGCGGCCGCCCGCGCAGAAACTTCTCCGCGCCGGCCAGATCGTCGGTGTTGATAAGGTCAACCCCATCTTTGCGCATTTCCCGCCAAAACGCGGGCTTGTCCGGCGCGGCCCAGAAACGGACCTTGGCATGAAGCTGATGCGCCTGTTGGACAATCTGGCGGACGCGCTCCCGTTCCCGCGGGGGAATCGGCCCTTCTCCGCGCCAATTGAAAAACTGGGTCCAAGGGTCGCTGATCCAGAGCAGAAGGCCCTGGGGGTCGGGCTGGCCCAGATCGGACAGTTGGCCGTCCAATCCCGCCAGCCGCGCCGGTTCCTGCGGAAGCATTTCACGAGGCCGGTTTCCGGTCAGCACCACGGTCACGGCCCGGCGCGTGACGCCGTTGGAGGAAAACCCGGTCAATAAGTCGCTGTAATCTAGCAGCACGCGGCGCAATACGGCGTAGGTGGCGTTGGTCTCGGTTTTTGTGTCAATCAACAAATAAAAGCTGGCATCGCCGTTGGTATAAATCCGGCCGCCGTATTTCATGGCCCGGGCGCGCAGGGGGTCCAGGTAAAGCGCCTGCAACGTGCGTTCGGGATTGACCTCCGAGCGACTATGGGCCACCAGCAATTGCCCGTCCACAAGGTGAATATCGGCCTCCACGCTGGCGAATCCGTGATCGAGGGCGTCGAAGAGGGGATGCGTGTGCTCGTAATCGTTGTGGGCGTGGGCGTGGATCAAGGGATGCAGGGACTCCTCCCGGCTGGAAGTTTGAGCGAACGCAACGGCGTTCACCAGCGCAAGGGACAAGGCCGTTATGAGAAACCGAATCGGGTTCATCAGGGCAATTGGGTGGAGCCCATAAGAAAGCGGTCGCACTCGCGGGCGGCGCCGCGGCCTTCGTTGAAGGCCCACACCACCAGGCTCTGGCCGCGGCGGGCGTCGCCGGCGGCGAAGACGCCGCGGATATTGGTCGTGTATTTTTCATGCGCGGCGTTGATGTTGGAGCGGGTGTCGCGTTCCAAGCCCAGTTGTTCCAGCAGCGGCTGTTCGGGACCCAGGAAACCCATGGCCAGCAGCACCAATTGCGCGGGCCGCACCTGTTCCGTGCCGGGCACCTCGACGGCGGTGAATTGGCCCTTCTCGTTGCGCTGCCAATCAATTTTGATGGTGTGGACCTCCTTGACGCGGCCATCCGGGCCGCCCACGAATTTTGCGGCGGTGGTGAGGTAAGTGCGCGGATCGCCGCCGAATTTGGCGGCCGCCTCCTCCTGCCCGTAGTCCAGCTTATAGACCTTGGGCCATTCGGGCCACGGATTGTCCTTGGCGCGGGCCGGGGGCGGCTGCGGCAGGATTTCCAGTTGCGCCAGACTCTGGCAATGGTGCCGCATGGCCGTGCCGACGCAGTCGGTGCCGGTGTCGCCGCCGCCAATGACCACCACGTCCCTGCCCTCGGCGGAGATGAAACCGCCGTGTTTCCGTCCGTCCAGCACGCTCCGGGTGTTGGCTTGGAGGAATTCCATGGCGAAGTGAATGCCTTGGAGGTTCCGGCCTTCGACGGGCAGGTCGCGGGGCTTGGTCGCGCCGGTGCAGAGCACCACGGCGTCAAATTCGCGCAACAGGTTTTGGGCCGGATAATCCTTGCCGACTTCGGTGTTGGTGAGAAAAGAGACGCCCTCGGCGCACATTTGATCCACCCGTCGTTGCACCAATTCCTTGTCGAGCTTCATGTTGGGGATGCCGTACATGAGCAGGCCGCCGACGCGGTCGGCGCGTTCGAACACGGTGACCGAATGGCCGGCGCGGTTGAGTTGGGCGGCGGCGCACAGACCGGCCGGGCCGGAGCCAACCACGGCGACTTTTTTGCCGGTGCGGGCGGAGGGTGGTTCGGGTTTGATCCAGCCTTCGGCCCAGCCGCGGTCAGCGATGGTGCATTCGATATTTTTGATGGTGACGGGAGGCGAGATAATGCCCAGCACGCAGGAGCCTTCGCACGGGGCGGGGCAGACGCGGCCGGTGAAATCGGGGAAATTGTTGGTCTTGTGCAGGCGTTCGAGAGCCTCGTGCCAGAGGCCGCGATAAATCAAGTCGTTCCATTCCGGGATGAGGTTGTGAATGGGGCAGCCGGAGGCCATGCCGCTCAACAGGGCGCCGGTGTGGCAAAAGGGCACGCCGCAATCCATGCAGCGGGCGCCTTGCTCGCGCAAGGTTTTCTCGTCCAGGTGAAGATGAAACTCGTGCCAATCACGAATGCGCTCCAAGGCCGGACGGTCCAGGGGCAACTCCCGCAAATACTCTATGAAACCTTTGGGTTTTCCCATGAGTTCTCTTTTGAAAGCAATGGTTAACCGCCGCCGACGCGCGCCACGTCTTTGGCGTTTTCTTCGAATGCGGCCATGGCGGCTTGATCGCCGCTGAGGCCGGATTGCTCGACGCGGCGGAGGCATTCGAGCGCGCGCTTGTAATCTTTGGGCATGACTTTGACAAACTTGGGGACCATGTCCTCCCACAGCGCCAGGATTTTGAAGGCGCGCTGGCTGCGGGTATATTGGGCGTGGCGCTGGATCATCAGGCGGATTTCCTCGATTTCCGCCGGGTCCTGCAAACGCTCCAGCACGACCATTTGCTGGTTGCAATTCTGACTGAAATCGCCTGTCTCATCCAGCACGCAGGCCACCCCGCCGGACATGCCGGCGGCAAAGTTGCGGCCCGTCCGCCCCAGCACCACCACCCGCCCGCCGGTCATGTATTCGCAACCGTGATCGCCGACCGATTCCACCACGGCGGAGACGCCGCTGTTGCGCACGCAAAATCGCTCCCCCGCCATGCCGCAGATGTAAGCTTCGCCTTGGGTCGCGCCGTAAAGGGCGACGTTGCCCGTGATGATGTTCTCCTCCGCCACAAAGGTGGAACCCTCCGGCGGATAAAGGACGATCTTGCCGCCGGACAGGCCCTTGCCCAAATAATCGTTGGCGTCGCCCTCCAAAATCCACGTCAGGCCCCGCGGCATGAAGGCGCCGAAGCTTTGTCCGGCCGAGCCTTTGAAATGAATCTTGACGGTGTCCTCCGGCAACCCCCCGGCGCCGTAACGCCGGGTGATCTCGCTGCCCAGGATGGTGCCAACGACGCGGTTGACGTTCTTGATTTCGAGGCTGGCCTCGACTTTCTCGCGCCGTTCCAAAGCCGGCGCGCACAGCTTGAGCAGGGTCGTATTGTCCAGCGCCTTGTCCAATCCGTGATCCTGCGCCATCTGGCAGTATCGGCCGAAGTCCTCGGGTGCTTTGGGCTGGTAAAGGATGTTGGTGAAATCCAGCCCGCGCGCCTTCCAATGCTCAATGGCTTCCCTGGGTTCGAGGAGGTCGGTCCGGCCAATCATTTCGTTGATGGTGCGGAAACCCAATTGCGCCATCAACTCGCGCACCTCCTGTCCGATGAAGCTCATGAAATTGACCACGTGGGCGGGATCGCCGGTGAAATTCTTGCGCAATAACGGGTTTTGCGTGGCTACGCCGACCGGGCAGGTGTCCAGGTGGCAAACCCGCATCATAATGCAGCCCAGCGACACCAGCGGAGCGGTGGCGAAGCCAAATTCCTCCGCCCCCAGCAGAGCGGCCACGACCACGTCGCGTCCGGTTTTCAATTGGCCGTCGGTTTCCACCGTGATGCGGCTGCGGAGATTGTTCAGGACGAGGGTTTGATGGGTTTCGGCCAGGCCCAGCTCCCACGGGATGCCGGCGTGCTTGATGCTCGTCTGAGGCGAGGCGCCGGTGCCGCCATCGTGACCGCTGATCAACACCACGTCGGCATGGGCCTTGGCCACGCCGGCGGCAATGGTGCCCACGCCGACCTCGGCCACCAACTTGACGCTAATGCGGGCCTGGGTGTTGGCGTTCTTCAAATCGTGAATCAATTCCGCCAGGTCTTCGATGGAGTAAATGTCGTGATGCGGCGGGGGGGAGATCAGGCCCACGCCGGGCGTGGCATAGCGCACTTTGGCAATCCAGGGATAGACCTTCTGGCCGGGCAATTGGCCGCCTTCGCCGGGCTTGGCGCCTTGGGCCATTTTGATTTGGAGTTCGCGGGCCATGACCAAATAAAGGCTGGTAACGCCGAAGCGGGCGGAAGCCACCTGCTTGATGGCGCTGTTCTTGGAATCGCCATTGGGTTCGGGTTGGTAGCGGGCCGGGGCTTCGCCGCCTTCGCCTGTGTTGCTTTTGCCACCGATGCGGTTCATGGCCACGGCCAGGGCCTCGTGCGCCTCTTGGCTGATGGAACCATAGGACATGGCGCCGGACTTGAAGCGTTTGAAAAGGGATTCCAGCGGCTCGACTTCTTCGATGGGCACGGGCGTCTGGCTGCCGATTTTCAACTCCAGCAAGCCGCGCAAGGTGCAGGACTTTTTGGATTGGTCGTTGACCGCGTGGGAATAATTCTTGAAGGCTTTGTAATCGGCGTTGCGGCAGGCGGTCTGGAGTTGGTGGACCGTCTGGGGATTGAAAAGATGGTGCTCGCCGTCGGCCCGCCATTGATAATTGCCGCCGGCCTCCAACACGTGGCCGTTGACCTGACGGTCGGGAAAGGCCGCGGCATGGCGCATCCGCACTTCGCGGGCGATGACATCCAGCCCGATGCCGCCGACGCGCGAGGCCGTGCCGGTAAAGTATTTCTCCACGACGGATGGGTGCAAGCCGATGGCCTCGAAAATCTGCGCGCCGCGATAGCTCTGGATGGTGGAGATGCCCATCTTGGAAATGACCTTGACCACGCCTTTGACCGCCGCCTTGACGTAGTTTTTGCAGGCGTCCTCGTGGGCGATGTTGACCAGCAAGCCCTCCCGCACCATGCTGTCAATCGTTTCGAAGGCGACATACGGATTGATGGCTCCAACGCCGTAACCGATGAGCAGCGAGAAGTGATGCACTTCGCGCGGTTCGCCCGATTCCAGGACCAAACCAACCCGCGTGCGGGTGCCTTCCCGGATAAGATGATGATGCAGGCCCGCCACCGCCAGCAGCGCGGGAATGGCCGCCATCTCCACGTCCACGCCGCGATCGGACAGGATCAGGATGTTGGCCCCGGCCTCGACCGCGCTGGAAGCCCGCGCGCATAAATCGTCCATCGCCCTGGCCAGCCCCGCCTCGCCATCCGCCGCCTTGAACAGAATCGGCAGCGTGACCGATTTGAAACCGGCCTGTTGGATGTATTTGAGTTTGGCGAATTCCTCGTTGGTCAAAATGGGCGAGGGCAGCTTGATGAAATTGCAACTCATCGGCTTTGGCTTGAGCAAATTGCGCTCCGACCCGATGGTGGTCAGGGCGGACGTGACCAATTCCTCGCGGATGCTGTCAATGGGCGGGTTGGTCACTTGCGCGAAGAGTTGCTGGAAATAGTTGTAGAGCAGTTGCGGTTTGCTGGACAACACCGCCAGGGGCGTGTCGCAGCCCATCGAACCGACCGCCTCGACGCCGTCGCGCGCCATCGGGGTCATGACAATGCGCAGGTCCTCGAAGGTGTAGCCGAAGGCCTGCTGGCGCTGCAAGACGGTGTGACGCGAGAGTTCATGCGCGTGGGCGGACTCGCCGACGCTGGCCAAGTCCAGCAGGTGGTCGTTGAGCCATTGGCGGTACGGCTGCTCGGTGGCAATTTTGAGCTTCAACTCCTCGTCGGCCACAATCCGCCCTTCCTCCGTATCCACCAGGAACATGCGGCCCGGCTGGAGGCGTCCCTTGAGCAGAACTCTTTCGGCCGGCACGTCCAGCACGCCGACTTCCGAAGCCATGATAACCAGATCGTCCTTGGTGACATAGTAACGGGAGGGCCGCAAGCCGTTGCGGTCCAGCACGGCCCCGATCTTCTTGCCGTCGGTGAAGGCGATGGAAGCGGGGCCGTCCCAAGGTTCCATGAGGCAACTGTGGTACTCGTAAAAGGCCTTCTTCTCGTCGCTCATGGTGGCATGATTGGCCCACGGTTCGGGGATCATCATCATGATGGCGTGCGGCAGCGAACGCCCGGCCAGCACCAGCAATTCCAGGCAATTGTCGAACATGCCCGAATCGCTGCCGTCGGTGTTGATGACCGGCAGGAGCTTTTTGAGGTCGTCGCCGAAAGCGTCGCTTTGGAACATGGCCTGGCGGGCGTGCATCCAGTTGATGTTGCCGCGCAGGGTGTTGATCTCGCCGTTGTGGGCGATGTACCGATAAGGATGGGCGCGATCCCAACTAGGGAAGGTGTTGGTGCTGAAACGCGAATGCACCAGCGCCAGCGCGCTCTCCATGGCCGGGTTCTTCAAATCGGGATAATACTGGTCCATTTGCTCGGTCAGCAGCATCCCTTTATAAATCAGCGTGCGGCAGGAGAGACTGGAAATGTAGAACCAATGGCCGCCCTTGATGCCGCTGTAGCGAATGGCCCGCTCGGCGCGCTTGCGGATGACGTAGAGCTTGCGCTCGAAGGCCATGTCGTCGGCCAACCTGCCGCTGCGCTTGATGAAGGCCTGCTGCATAAACGGCTCGCTCATCCGCGCCGTGGCCCCCAGCGTGGAATTGTCAGTCGGCACAAGCCGCCAGCCCAAAAATTTCTGCCCTTCCTCCACCACGATGTTTTCAAACAGGATTTCGCAGGTGCGCCGTTCATTGGGATCGCGCGGCAGAAACATCATGGCCACCCCGTAATCGCCCAGGGGCGGCAGCTTGATTTTATCCTTGCGCGCCACTTCCTTGAAGAACCCGTGCGGCATTTGCATGAGGATGCCGGCCCCGTCGCCGGTGTTGGCCTCGCAACCGCAGGCGCCCCGGTGGTTGAGGTTGACCAGGATGGTCAAGGCGTCCCGGATGATCTTGTGGGATTTTTTCCCCTTGATGTTGACGACGAACCCCACCCCGCAGGAGTCGTGCTCGTACCACGGATCGTACAGGCCTTGTTTCATTGGGGAACAAGTGGGTCCTGTGCTATTTGCTGTTAACTTGCTCATCAGGCTCGGCTCATCATAAATCCATCTAAAATTTCGCTATTCTGTGCCAGAACGTCGCAGGAGTGCAACACTTGATTTGAAAAAACTACAAAATCACCCGAATCATGACGCTTGCCGGCTCAATCAGATGGTGGGTTGGATTCGGAATCTCATGTCCTTGCCGGGCACACCCCTGTAAAGCCGTCACACCGCCACAAGTATTTATAATCAATAACTTGCAAAAGTACAACCCGTCACAAACCAGAAAATGATGGTTGGCGGGGCCTGGCAAACCTGATACGGTGCATCCATCAAAATCACGTTGACCCAAGAATTGGAAACGTTTGTAAAAGAGAAGGTTCGGAGCGGACGTTACACCGATGAAAGTGATGTGATGCGCGACGCGCTGCGCGCACTCGAACTGCGCGAAGATTTTGAATCGCCCGCGCTGGAGGCCGCGATGCTCGAAGGCGTGCGCAGTCCGCGTCGGCCTTACGGCAAGGCCACCCTCAATCGAATTCGCAAAACGGCCCGTAACGGCAAATGAGTTTGCGAGTCAGCATCTCCGGCCGGACCGAGGCGGATCTCACGCGCCAATATGGCTGGTATCTCAGAAAAACGAATGTTGAGGTGGCTTAAAACGCCTTGGAAAACAGCGCGGGTCTCTGGTGCTCGCCAAACTTTTGATAAACGGGGCGATTCCCCATTGGGTGTTGATTGCAGGCAAAGACGGAGTTGCCCTACCGATTTGGGACACGCAGTTCTTCAATTCAAGATTTCCGCAACGCAGTTGCGGAAAATCACCCCCACACTTCCGCCTGGCGCAACTGTTTTAGCAAAAGCTGCTCCAGGGGCGTTTCGGAACTGACGCTGAAAAAACTCATCCCGCGGCCGGTGCAATACTCGCGCAACCGCTGGCAGAAGTTTTGCACGGTTTGTTGGTAAGCCTTGAGCCGGTACTTGCCAAAGGTCACTTCCTGCATGACGCCCGTTTCGGAATCCACCAAACGCAAATCGCCGTAGGTGCCCGGAGTTAATTCTTCCGGCGCCAGAATCTGGATGGCGTTGACCTGGAAACCGCGCCCGATCAAGGCGTTCAACCCGGTTTCATAGCCGCCCGGATCCAAAAAATCGCTCAACACCACCGCCACCCCCGTTTGCCGCGAGGACAGCGCCCCGCGCCGCAGTCCCTCGTTCAAATCCGCCGCCCCGCGCGCCGTCACCTGGGAAAGATTTTGGAAAAATTGCAGCGACGATTTGCGACCCCGCACCGAGCGCAGGCCGCCCCGCGCCGCCATCTCCGCGCTCAGGGCGGCGGCGTCCGCGTTGGGCGCGGCGGTGTCCAGCTCCGGGAAAATATGCACGGTCACACGGTCAAATCCGCACAGGGCGACGTAGCCCACGGCCGCCGCCACCTGGCGGGCGAAATCGAATTTGGGCGGCGCGCCGAAGGTCATGGATTCGCTGGCGTCCAGAAAAATGCGGACGGGCAATTCCCGCTCCTCCTCGTAAAGTTTGAGAAAGAGCTTGTCCAGCCGGCCGTAAAGGTTCCAATCCAGGTGGCGGAAATCGTCGCCGGGGACGTAACTGCGGAAGTCGGCGAACTCGACCGATTGGCCGCGGGCCTTGCTGCGGCGCTCGCCCCTGGCGGAGCTTTTGGAGCGGCGGGCGGCCAGCAGTTGAAATTGTTCCAGCCGCCGCAGAAGTTCGGGAGTCAGCAGCGCCATGTGGGAACCTATGCTTCCACCGCCGCCGCGTCCCGGGGCACGTCCTTGAGAATCTGCGCGATGATATGGTCCGTGGTGATGCCTTCGGCCTCCGCCTCGAAATTCAAGATCAACCGGTGCCGCAAGGCCGCCGCCGCCACCGCCTGAATGTCCTCGAAACTGACGTTGAAGCGGCCATGCGTGAGGGCGCGGACTTTGGCGCCCAGCAGCAGGGTCTGGCCTCCGCGCGGGCTGCTGCCAAAACGCAAATACTGATTGGCAATGGGCGCGGCCGTTTCCGTTTTGGGATGCGTGGCCAGGACCAGCCGCACCGCGTAATCCTTGACGTGCGAGGCGACCGGCACCTGCCGCACCAATGTTTGCAGCTCCACGATTTGCTCCTTGGTCAGCACGCGTCTGAGGTCCGCTTTGGCACCTTCGGTGGTGCGGGTCAGGACTTCGGTCAATTCGCCGCCGCTGGGGTAGCCCACGAGCAATTTGAAAAAGAACCGGTCCAACTGCGCCTCTGGCAGCGGATACGTTCCCTCCTGGTCAATGGGGTTTTGCGTGGCGAGCACGAAAAACGGCTCGGCCAGCTTGCGGATTTCGCCCCCGGCCGTGACGCTCTTTTCCTGCATGGCCTCCAGCATGGCCGATTGCGTTTTGGGGGTGGCGCGGTTGATTTCGTCGGCCAGGACAAGGTGGGCGAAAATCGGCCCGTGCTGAAATACGAATTCCCGGCGGCCGCCGGGCGTTTCCATGACGATGTTGGTGCCCAGGATATCGGCCGGCATGAGGTCGGGGGTAAACTGGATGCGGTTAAAGCTCATATCGAGCACCTCGCTCAAGGTGCGGACCAGGAGGGTTTTGCCCAGGCCCGGCACCCCTTCCAGCAGCACGTGGCCGCCGCCGAAGATGGCGATGAGCGTGCCCTCGACGATTTCGTGGTGGCCGACGATGACCTTGCCGATTTCGGAACGGAGGGACTCGTAGGCCCCGCGGAAGGATTCGATTTGCTCTTCGGTGCTCATGTGTAACTGGTGCGTTGCTTGCTGGAATACACTGCTACACCGATCGGGGCGGAAAGCAAAGCTGTTTTGCGCCGCGTTAAAAGGCTTCAGCGCGAATCAGATTGACTCCGCGGCGGGTTCTGCAAGATTTAGCCCCGCTCGATATGGCCAAAATCCAACGCGCTCTGCTGTCCGTCTTTGACAAGACGGGCTTGATTCCTTTTGCCCAGGCCCTCGCGACCGCGGGCGTCGAAATTATTTCCACCGGCGGCACCGCCAAGGTGCTGCGCGAGCATGGCGTCATGGTCAGCGATTTGAGCGCCTTCACGGAGTTTCCCGAAATGCTGGATGGACGGGTCAAGACGCTGCATCCCAAAATCCACGGCGGCTTGCTCTATTTGCGCGGCAACGCCGAGCATGAGGCCGCCGCGCGCAAGCACGGCATCCAACCGATTGACCTGGTGGCGGTCAACCTCTATCCCTTTGCCCAAACGGTGGCCCGGCCGGAGGTGACGCTGGCCGAGGCCATCGAGAATATTGACATCGGCGGGCCAGCCATGCTGCGTAGCGGAGCCAAGAATCATCCCAGTGTGACGGTGGTGATGAACCCGGTGGATTACGCGGAGGTGGCCGGACAGATTCTGGCCTCGGGCGATACCACACCGGAATTGCGGCAACGGCTGGCGGCCAAGGTTTTCGCCGGCACGGCGGTTTACGACGGACAAATCGCGGCCTATCTGGCCAGAGCTTTCGGACTGGGACAGATTGCGCGCGGGCAGGGTCCGCCCGCCCCGCCCGCCCCCGGCCAGCGGTGGCCGGCGGCCTTGCGGCTGGACATGCCCCTGGCGCGGGAACTGCGTTACGGGGAAAACCCCCACCAACGGGCGGCGCTCTATGGGTGCTTTGACGATTATTTCCAGCAACTGCACGGCAAGCAGCTTTCCTACAACAATATCCTGGATTTGACGGCGGCGGCGGCGCTGGCGGCGGATTTTGCGGACGAGCCGCCCACGCTGGCCATTGTCAAACATACAAACCCCTGCGGCGCGGGCCAGGGCGCCACGTTGCGGGAAGCCTGGGAAAAGGCGCTGGCCACCGACCGCCAGGCCCCCTTCGGCGGCATCATCGCCGCCAACCGTCCGCTGGATTTGGCCTGCGCCGAAGCGGTGGCGGAGATTTTCAGCGAAGTCATTGTCGCGCCTGATTTCACGCCCGAGGCGCTGGCGCTGTTGCAAAAGAAAAAGAACCTGCGGTTGATCAAGGTCCTGCGGCCCGGCGGCGGACCGGCCCTGGAACTGCGCGGCGTCGGGGCCGGCTCCCTGCTGGCGCAGGAGCCGGACAGCCAGACGACGGATGGCGCGGGCTGGCGGCTGGCGGCCCAACGTCCGCCGACGGAGGCGGAGCGGCGGGCGATGCTGTTCGGCTGGCGGATCGCCAAGCATGTCAAGTCCAATGCCATCGTGTTCGCGGCGGCGGACCGCACGCTGGGCATCGGCGCGGGACAGATGAGCCGGTTGGACGCCTGCCGGCTGGCCGTGGAAAAGGCGCGGGAGGCGGGCCTTTCGCTGGCGGGCAGCGCGGTGTGCAGCGACGCCTTTTTCCCATTTGCCGACGGCTTGGTGCAGGCGGCCAAGGCCGGGGCGACCGCCGCCATTGAGCCGGGCGGCTCGGTGCGGGACGCGGAAGTCATCGCGGCGGCCAATGAGCACGGGATGGCGATGGCGTTTACCGGGACGCGCCATTTCCGGCACTGAAATTCTCAGCGGATCAGCCAATAGACCAGGGCGACCTGCCCCAGGCAAAGCGCGCCCAAGGCGATCCAGGTCAGCCACTCGCGCCACGCCAGGGAGGATTGGCGCACCGGGCTGAGGCTGAAGCGGATTTTCAACGCGCCCAAAGTGATGATGTCGCCGTTGCGGAGCAGGGCGCGTTGCACCGGGGTGTCGTTGAGGTGGAGCAGGGCCTGCGGTTCGGCTTCCAGGATCAAACCCTCGGCGCGCCAGTCAATCAGAAAGTGGCGCTGCCAGATTCCCGGCTCGTCCAGGGGCAAATCCAGCCCCGGCTCGCGCCCGGCCCGGATGGGGAACCGGGCGGAGCGAAAAACGACGCCGCTGCGATGGCCGGAAAGAAGCTGAAGCTGAACCACGGCTAAAACCGGCGTCCGACCTGGATTTTGTCGCCGGGATAGATGGGGATGTCGAGTTCCGGATGGGTGATGGCCTTGTTGCAGTTGACCGTCTTGATGGTGCCATCCAGATGGATCACTTTAACGTGCCGCTTGTCGGCAAAAGGAGTGAAATCCCCGGCCGCCCCGATGGCGCCCAAGAGGGTGATCGGCCCCGTGTATAAGATGCGTCCGGCGCTGCCACCGCCACCACCGACCTGGCCCAAGACAAAGAAATAACGGGCGACCGGCGTGACGGTGACCCCGATATGGGTGTAATAGGCCGGCACGTAGGCCGCCGTGATCTCCTTTTCCAACTGGCTGGGCGATTTGCCGTTCGCCACAACGCGGTTGATGTAAGGCAGGTTGATGGACCCATCCTCGTGGACGTCTTGTTCACCGGCGAGAATGGGGTCGGGAATCCCTGTCAGTTCCACTCTTACTCTGTCGCCAATCCGCAAAGGGTCCTCCCGGAAGGGATTGGCGGTGGCAGCAGGGTGAGGAGGATTGGCGGAGGGGCCGCGTGAAAAGAGGCTGCAACCCGGCAGCATCGCCGCCAGGGCCAGCCCGCAGAGGGGCCACACATATCGGGACAAGTTTTGACGCATCAGTCTCATAATCAAAGCCGTAACAAAACGGCCCTTAATACTTGGGTTTAATGTCAACGCCGGCCGTTTTGCCGGTCTTACTAACTTGGACAGTGCCGTCGTCTTTTGGTTGAGACTGGTATTCGTAATATCCACTGTAGTAGTAATAATTCTCGTCCTGGCTCATGTTGATGTTGTTCAGGACGATGCCCAGCAGGTTGCCGCCCACCTTGAGAACCATCTGCTTGGCGCGCAGCGTCATCGGCTGCGGATAGCGGCGGTACTGGATGACTTGGAGGACCATGTCCATTTCGCTGGCCAGAATGGAGGCGTCGCTGACACCCAACAGAGGCGGGGAGTCAAAGAAGATGAATTCGTAACGGCGCTTGAGTTCCTGGATGGTCTCTTTCATTTGGGCCGAGCCGAGAATGCTCATGGAACTGCTGGGCAACTTGCCGCTGGGCAGGAAATCCAAGGTCGGCAATTTGGTCTTTTGGATCACCTCATCCAGCGAACGTTGCTTGAGCAGAAAGTCCGTCAGGCCAACCGTGTTGGAGACATGCAGGATTTTGTGCAGCATGGGGCGGCGCAAGTCCGAATCCACCACCAGGGTGCGCTGGCCGTTTTGGGCGAAGATGGTGGCCAGGTTGAAGAGGGTGGTGGATTTGCCTTCGCCCGCCCCGCCGCTCAAGACGGAGATGGTGTTCCAGCTTTCGTTCTTGCGGGAGAAAAGGAGGTTGGTTCGCAGCACGCGGTAGGCCTCGGCATGAGGACTTTCCGCCCCCTCGTCCAGGATGACTCCGACGTTCTGCGGGATGACGCCCAAAACAGGGGCCTGCAAGGAACGCTCCACGTCGTCAATGGTCTTGACGCTGGTGTCCAGATACTCGATGAAGAAAGCCAGCCCCAGGCCCACCACCAAGCCGACCACGACACCCAAAGGAATGATCAGCGAGCTTTTGGGGCTGATGGGCCGTTTGTTGGGCCTGGCTGGATTGCACACAATAACCACATTTTGCATGGGCTGCACGTGCTCGGCCTCTTCCCGGTTGAGCAGGCGTTCCAAGTCTTCGTAATTGCGCCTTATTTCTTCCACCTCGGTTTTGGCTCTGTAATACGGCCGGTCTTTCATGGCTTCCACGTTCTTGGATTTGCTGATTCTGTCCACTTCCGCCTGGATAAGTTCCAAAAGGCCCTGGTCTTCGTTGACACGAGTGTGGATGCCGGACATGACGGCGGCAACCTTGTTCTGGTAGGCAATCTGAGCATCTTCGAGCTGTTTCTTGGCGGTCTGGTAGTTGGGCATTTCCTTCCCATAGTCGTGCTCGGCTTGCACCATCCTTGCCTTGGCTATCTGCAAGCGATCGGCCAAGTCGTTTAATTCGGGGTCCAATTGATGGGCGTAGGCCGTGTTGAGCGCCCCCGCCAATTCGTTGGTGGGCAGGGTATGAAGATTGAATTGGATGTTGCTGTATTCCAGGAAATCGGCCTTGGCTGAGACGCGCTGATGCTCCCACTCCTCAAGCGACTTGGACATAATGTCCTGCGACAACACGCCCTGGTCGAAAAGGTCGGAAATGTCCAGGTTGGTGCGCAGCCAATCCAAATTGCTTTCAGCCAGGCGAAGCTCGTTGGTGGTGACCGCCAGTTTGTTCTCCAGCGCCTGGATGCCCCTGCCTTTGGAATCCTTCCATTGCTCCAGGCGGAACTGCTTGTAAGAATCGGCCACCTCGTTGGCGATGGCGGCGGCCAATTCGGGACTCTGGTTTCTGACCGAGATTTCGATCAAGCTGGTCATGCGAGTCTGCTCGACCGAAAGGCGGCGCACCAGATTATCAAAGGTGTCGTCCTGGGTCCAACGGGTGGCGCCGTTTTGCTGGGCCAGTTTTTCATCCAGATGCAAGTTGACGATGACGTTGGTGAGAATGCGGTAGGACTCGATAATTTTAAACTGGGTCGTCAGGAAGAACGGGTCGGCGGAGTACATGGAGGAGGAGCGGCCGCCATCCATAACCGTCACTTCGGGGTCGTCCTTATTGACTTCGATTTGCACCACGCTGGAGTATTGCCTGGGCAGCCAGATGGTCAGCAGCGTGCTGGTCATTACGCAGAGCAGAAAAACCACCAGGATCAAGCTGCGGCGAAGGCGGATCACGCGCCAATAGTCCAGAAAATGCAGCTTGAGCTCGGGTGCTTCGTTTGTCGTTAAGGCGTCCATATTTTATAAAAAAAGAAAGCTAGATCGTATATCGCATACGTTCCAGCTTTCCAAGCCAAAGGTCAAATTTCTTTTTAATCAATTCCTTGATTAATAGGTCGCCTTGACGCCCAGATACATGAAGTCGCGCGTATAGGCACGGTTCGCCAATTCCGTGTTCAGCTTGCTGTAAATGTAGCCGGCTTCGGTCGTCAACCACGGATTAATGTGATAGGCGAAATTGGCCTGCACACTGAAAAAATCCTCCTCTTTGCCGTTGTAGCCCGAGCCGCCGCCGACGAAGGTGGACAATTGGGCTTGCCCCAGCAGGGTGGCGGTCAACTTGTCGCTCAACTTGTGGCTGTCGGAAAGATAAATGACCGTTGACTCCTCATCCAAGACCGGGGTGGACCCCAGGAAGCCGGCCACGTCGGTCGAGTTGTGAATGTGCTTCACGCCGAATTGGGCGGAATCGCCGGGCAGATATTGGTCGGTCAAGCTCACATCAACGTAAGGCGAAAGCCGGCTGGTGCCGTAATTGTAATAATCCAAGTATTCCGTGCCGGCCCGGAAGGAGCCGTTTAACTCCGGCGTGAAGCTCTCATCCGCGCCGACAAAGGCAAAATGCGAATCTGAATTGCGAATAGTGCTGCGATAGCCTGCGCTGGCCGCTGGCGATCCCGCGCCTGGCGTATAAGTGGTATTGTAAGGAGAATTGCCGCCATAAGGATAAATAATATACCCGGGGCTGGTGTACCAGGTCTCCCCGTATTGATAGCCAAGGATGCCGGTAGTTTCCGGGGTGGCTTTCCAGCGCAAATCCACTGTATATGTCTGCAACATCTCGTCCATCAGGTCTGAATAGCTCGGCGTGGGATAATACGAGCTGTACGCGCCTGTAAAAGGATAGCCCACCACCGACCTGTCAACCTGCGAGTAAGCAGTCACGCCATTATTATATCCCAGATGCACGTCGAACAGCTTGGTGAGTTCAGCCGTAAAATCGATCTGGCCGGTATTGCGGATATTGCTGCCCGAAACCCGCAATGGGCTGTTTATGACGCCAGCCCCCGTGCCGCTGGTTTGGGCAAGAACATCCGGCTGCTGCGCCACGGCGAAGGAATCGCTGAGCGAGAGTTTGTAGCGGTCGCTGAATTCGTGCTGCAAGCTGCCGTTGAACAGATGGGTTTGGTCCATCGTGTTCGAGCCGTTGTCGTACCACTTCATGTCGTACACATAACTGAGCGAATACAGCGTGTTTTCGACCGAATGGTTCAAGGCCGCCCCGGGAATGACTTCAGAGCCCCAAGCGCCCATGCGGTGAACGACACTGCCATTGATTACTTCCGTTTTGGGGAGGGTCAAATAGTTGTCGTCATAGAACCCGCGCACGTCGGCCGAAAGAGTCCAGGGCTTGGACGCTTCCAACGGGGTCAAATTCGGAGCATATTGGGCTTGCAAAGAGGCCGCGCTCACAACAGCCAATCCAACAGCAGCAATAACTTTATTCATAATATGTTTTTATTCATGTCCCTTGTTCCAAACAACTTCAACAGTCTTTCGCTCAATGTGGAAGATTTTTAATCGAACGACGCCATTTTGTCAAAGGATTATTTTTGCTTTTTTTTGAACGTTTTTTTATGGGTTCGATGGCGGCATCCGCCAGCGGGGCTGGTCGCTGACCAACATCCGGTCTGGCAGGAACCCCGCGGGGGCCTTGGTCAGAGGAAAACCGGACGGCACCTCCCCGTAATTTTGGCAGGCATCCACCACGAAACGGCCCCAACTCTTTGGGTCGAGCATCATTTGGGACAGAAAGCGGGCATTGGTCGTCCGCTGGGTCAAATAGACCGCCTTGATGGGCTTGAGCCGGTTGAACTCATAAAACTCCTGGTCGTCATCCAAGGGCAGCCAGCCGCACTGGCGGTCGCCATACCAGGCCAGGGCGCCGGGGATGTCGCTGATCATGAATTCCTCCGGCCGCATCATGTGCGCGACCCGTTGAACCCCCAGCGGCGAATAAGGCGTGTTGCGGTCCGGGCTGCGTCCGAGCAACAGCGACATCAACAGCGGGGCGCAGGTGACCAGGACAAAACCGCCGACCACGGCGCCACGGGTGTCAACCGTGACCAATTGCAATTGGTCCAGCAATGTGTAAAACAACGCCACGCCATAGACAAATACAAGGGGCGCCAGCAAGGCAAGAAGGTTTTCGGAGTTTATTTCAGGCGAGTCGCCGGTCACGTGGGTTTGATCCACGGCCTGCACGACAAACAGGAGCGCCATCGAACATAACAGGAAAACCCGAATGCGGCCCAGGGCGGGATTGCGGAAAGGGATCAGGAGACCCACCAGGAAAAAGGCCGACACCCAATTGCCGCCCATGCGGGGCAGATCATGGCGCCAAATCTCCCGCGCGTTGACAAGGAATTTATCCACCACCTCCAACGGCCCAACGCGCTTGAAGCCGTTCTCCAGATCAAACGAGCGCTCCAGGGTGTCCTGCGGGAAGGGTGGCGTTTGCTCCAAAACCGCGTAGCTGGCGGCGCCAAAACAAAGCCCGCTCACGGCCACATTGCGCGCGATCCACGGCCCCATGACCATCAAAAAGGCAGCCCCGGCCACCGCGCAAAGCCTGGCCCGTCCGCGAGGCGCGATCCACGCGATGAACAGCAGCGCGGGCAGGATCATCCACGAAAAGGCGTACCGGCTCAACCCGCCCAGGCCAATCCAGGCCCCCACCCATGCGGCCAGGGCCGGCGAGCCGAAACCAGTCCGCCCCGCCATCTCCCGCTCCTGCAGGCGGACCAAACCCCGCACCGCCGCCAACAACACCACCACCAGCCACAACGTGGACAACCCGGAGACGGTGAATTTCCAAAAGAGGTTTGAGCCGGCAAAAAGGGCCGCCGAGAGCCACGCCACCCTGGAGTCAAACAATTTTTTGGCAATATGAAACAGCAGGAGCACGGCCACGAAGAAAAGAATTTGATTGAAGACCGCGATCCATCGTTCGGGCGCGAAGTACCAGTATTGGCTGGCGGCGAAGTTGAAGGGCAGAACCGCCATCAATCCCGCCAACAAAACCGGATAGGCGGGCGGGGTGGATATATCCGGCACGGGATGGTTCAGCGCGGCCGCGGCCTGCCCCGGCGGCGCCTGCTCCCGCAATAAATGGATGGAGAGCGGACGGATGGATTGCGTGGTATAGCCTTTGCCCCGCGACAAGTTGCGCGCCAGTTGCGCCGTCTCCATCGCTTCCTCGCTGGAAAAGCCCTGCCCGGCCAGCGCGTCGAACAAGGCGGCCACGGCGATAAAGCCCATGACGCCGGCCGCCACCTTGAGCATTTTGGAGCCGGCCCCAACCTCCCAATGATGAATCCATTCCTGGATCGGCACTTAGACGCCCTCCAATTGGTAGAGGTGAAGTTTGCGATGCAAGGTGCGCCGGCTCATGCCCAGTTTTTTCGCCGCCTCGGTGCGGCTGCCCGCGCATTCCTTGAGGGCGCGCGACATCAACTGCTTCTCCGCCTCCGCCACCGTCAAGTCCGGCTGCGCCGGCAAGCGGGCCGCGCCGCCCGCGGGCGCGGCCACGCGCAAGGCCGCGGGCAAATCGCGCAGCCCGATTTTTTCCCCTCGTGTCAGCACGACGGCGTGTTCCACGGCGGTGCGCAACTCGCGCACGTTGCCCGGCCAGGCGTAATTCATCAACGCTTCGAGTGCTTCCGGCGTAAATTCGTTCACATTTTTGTCATTCTCCCCGGCGAATTCCTTGAGAAACGCCCTGGCCAGCAAGGGAATGTCCCCGCCCCGCTGCCGCAACGGCGGCAGCACAATCGGCACCACCGCCAGGCGGAAGAAAAGGTCTTCGCGGAATTTTCCCTCCCTGATTTGTTCCTGCAGGTTTTTGTGGGTCGCCGCGATGAGCCGGACATCGGCGGTGAGCGTCTTGTTGGAGCCGACTCGCTCGAAGCTGCGTTCGCCCAAAAAGCGCAGCAGCTTGATCTGCACCGTCGCGTCAATCTCCCCGATCTCGTCCAGAAAGAGCGTCCCGCCCTGGGCCTGCTCGAAGCGGCCGATCCTCTTTTCATAGGCGCCGGTGAAGGCGCCCTTTTCGTGTCCGAACAATTCGCTTTCCAGCAAGGTGGGCGCCAGGGCCGCACAATGGACGGTAATCATCGGCCCCTGCGCGCGGGGGCTGAGTTGATGCAGGGCCTTGGCGACGAGTTCCTTGCCTGTGCCGCTTTCCCCCAGCAGCAACACGGTGGCGCGCGCCGGGGCCACCTGCCGCACCGTGTCAAACACCGCCTGCATGGGCGGGGATTGGCCCAGGATGTTCTCCAGGCCGAACTTGCTCTCCAATTGCTGGCGGAGCGACACGTTTTCCGTTTCCAGACGCCGCTGCCGCAAGGCCCGCGCGATCCGCATCTCCAATTCGTCAATTTGCAGGCGCCCCTTGGCGATGTAATCATCCGCCCCCTGTTTCATGGCCTCCACCGCCAGTTCTTCCGAGCCGTAGGCCGTCATCAGAATGCAGACCGGCGGCCTGGACAGGGATTGGGCGCGGGCGATGAGTTTCATGCCGTCCTCATGCGGCAGGCGGAAATCTGTCAATAGCACGGCGAAGTCCTGCTCCTCCAGCAGTCCCGCCGCCGCCTTGGCGTCCTCGGCCGTCCAAACGTCGTAATGGTCCTCCAGCGCCGCCCGCAATCCGTCGCGCGTCGGTTTTTCGTCGTCAACGATCAGCAGCATCGGTTTGGATTTCGTCTCGGAGCTCATGAGATGGGGATTCAGTTTGGGTGGCGGCCAGGAGTTTGGGCTGCCGCTCGTGCGCCGGCAGGCGAATGCGGAAGGTCGTGCCCTGGCCGACCCGGCTTTCCAACTCGATGTGGCCGCCATGCTGATGCACGATGCGCTGGACGATCATCAACCCGAGGCCCGTTCCTTTCTTCTTGGTCGTGTAGAACGGCTCGAAGATGTGATTGATCCCGTCCTGGGCAATGCCGCCGCCGGTGTCAGAAACGTCCACCCAGACCCAGTCGCCGGCGCTGCCGGTTTGCAGCGTCAACACGCCTCCCCTGGTCATGGCTTGCATGGCGTTTTTGATCAGGTTGACCAGCACCTGCTTCATCTGCCCCGCGTCCAACGGCGCCAGCGGCAGCCGCCGCGCCAGCTTCTCCTTCAACTGCAACCCGCGATTCTCCAATTCGGGCCGGAGCAGCTCCAGCGTTTCCCGCGCCGCGTCGTTAAGCGAACCGGGCGCCAATTGGGGTGCCGTGGGCCGGATGGCCTGCAAAAACTGGGTGACAATGTAATCCAGGCGCGTGATTTCGCCCTTGGCCACGTCCAGGTAATGTTCCAGCTTCCGCGCGGGGTCCGTGCTGACGGCGGAGCGGGGCAGTTTTTTGACTTCCTTGGCCAGTAATTGCAAGTGGATATTCAGCGCGTTGAGCGGATTGCCGATTTCGTGCGCCACGCTGGCCGCCAGCAATGTCAAGGCGTGAACACGCCCGCTTTCGATGGCCTCGAACGTCTGTTGCCGCGCTTCGGTCGCGTCGTGCAGAATCAGCGCCATGCCGGCGCCGTCTTTGGCCTCTCCGTCCAGCGGCGCGACATAGACGCGCAAATATCGCGGACGCGGATAGGAGATTTCAAATTCATGATGCGTGGCCCGTTGCCGTCCGCTGGAGCCAGGTGCGCTGAGACTTTCCCAAGGAAGTTCCGGCAACACCTCTGAGATCGCGCGGCCCTCCGCCTGTTCCGGGTCCCAATGGAGAAGCCGCGTCACCGCCTCGTTAAAATAGATAATCCGGCCGCTCCCATCCGCGACCAACACCCCATCCTCGATGGCGTTAAAGACGGTTTCCAGAAAGTGCCGTTCCCGCGCCAGGCGTTGGACGACCGTTTGCAACCCTTCGGCATCCATGCGTCCGAGCCGTCCGAGGACACGATCCACAAAACTGGTTTTAGCCACCGCCATATTAGATTAGTATAGGCAAATTAAAAAAAGCTTCACCACACTCCATTGCGCCATTTTGGCACACGGTTCCCTGAAGGCGCAATATAATTCTGCCAGGGGGAGGCGCACCAGGGCGCATGGTTGGTAATTGGTCGTATAGGTCGTATATGTCTTATAGGTCTCTTCCAACAACCAACGCGGAATCGCCGGCCAGTGCAGGCCCTGATTGACAGAATCGCGCCTTGCGCCTATTCTGTGCGGGTCAGAATGGCGCGTTCGTCTATCAGTTAGGACACGGCCCTCTCAAGGCTGAAAGACGGGTGCGATTCCCGTACGCGCTACCAACTTCTCACGCCTGGGAGTTCGACCCGGACTTGACAGAGGAGCGGATTTTGGCAAAGCTGCTGACGCTGAATCTTGAGCGCGCCGCGAAAGAGAAAAACGCGGGGAAAACCTGGAAATCAGGAACGACACGTGAAAAGCGCGGCGATGAGTTGATTTAACCCGCGGCCATGCCGCCGGGAGGTCAGACACCGGGACGCGCCTCCGGCAAAATCGGCATCGCTTTTCACAAAATTGAGTTGGCGACCGCAAGCCACAGGGGCAATACTGCTATTATAGTGTTTTTATGTTGAAAATTAAAAATTACAAAAACTTGAAGTGTCTGGCGGCTTTGGCCGCCTCGTTTGGCTTCGTCCAAGGCCTTTTCGCCGGGGAAGCCGATATCAAAATACCCGACCTAACCAAAGTGCAGTTTAACCAGTTAGGGGGTATTCACGGAGCCACGCTGATGTATCTGAGCCTGGGGATTTGCATCCTCGGGGCCATCTTCGGCCTGGTGCAATACTTCCAGACCAAGAGCCTGCCGGTGCATCAAAGCATGAGCCAAGTCTCGGAAACCATCTGGGAAACTTGCAAGACCTATCTTTTCACCCAGGGCAAATTCCTGGCCATCCTCTGGCTGCTCATCGCCGCTTGCATGCTGTATTACTTCGTCGGCCTGCAGCATGAGACCGCCGGCAGCGTGGTGCTGATTTTGCTGTGCTCCGTCCTCGGCATTCTCGGCTCTTACGGCGTGGCCTGGTTTGGCATCCGCATCAACACGGTGTCCAATTCGCGCACCTCCTTTTCCGCCCTCAAGGGTGATCCGCTCAACACCATGAGCATCCCGTTGCGCTCGGGCATGAGCATCGGCCTTTTGCTGGTGGCGGTGGAATTGTTTTTCATGATTTGCATCCTGATGTTCCTCAAGGACCTGGCCGGCCCCTGCTTCATCGGCTTCGCCATCGGCGAATCCCTGGGCGCCTCGGTCCTGCGCATCTGCGGCGGCATTTTCACCAAAATCGCGGACATTGGCTCCGACTTGATGAAAATCGTCTTCAAGCTGCCCGAGGATGATCCCAAGAATCCCGGCGTGATCGCCGACTGCACCGGAGACAACGCCGGCGACAGCGTCGGCCCGACGGCGGATGGATTTGAGACCTACGGCGTGACCGGCGTGGCGCTGATCGCCTTCATGGCCCTGGCCCTGGCGGGCAAAGCGGACCAAGGCACCTGCGCGACCCTGATCATTTGGATGTTCTCCATGCGCGCGCTGATGATTGTGACGTCGCTCTTTTCCTACTTTGCCAACCAGTGCGTGAGCAAGGCCATGTTTGGCGGCAAAAAAGACTTCGATTTTGAAGCGCCCTTGACCCATCTGGTCTGGCTGACCTCGGCGGTGTCCATCGCTGTGACCTTCATCGCCAGTTATTTTCTGCTGGGCGACTTCAAGGACGGCGCCGGAGTGGCGCAACCCGGTGTCTGGTGGGTGCTGTCGGTCATCATCAGTTGCGGCACGGTGGCGGGGGCGCTGATCCCGGAATTCACCAAGGTCTTTGTCAGCACCAACTCGCGGCATGTCAAGGAAGTGACCAACTGCTCCAAACACGGCGGTGCCTCGCTGAACATCTTGTCGGGCTTCGTGGCCGGCAATTTCTCCGCCTTCTGGATGGGCCTGTGTATCATGGTGCTCATGGCCGCCTCCTATTATTTCTCCCAGAATCCGGCCTTGGCCGCTTTCCTGCCGGAAAAGTTCGCCTTCGCCAAGCCCATTTTCGCCTTCGGCCTGGTCGCCTTCGGCTTCCTGGGCATGGGACCCGTCACCATCGCGGTGGACAGTTACGGCCCCGTCACGGACAATGCCCAATCGGTCTATGAACTGAGCCAGATCGAGGCGCGCAAAGACATCAAGGGAGAAATCAAGCGCGATTTCGGTTTCGACGCGGATTTTGAAAACGCCAAGTATCAACTCGAAAAAGGCGACGGCGCGGGCAACACTTTCAAAGCCACGGCCAAGCCGGTGCTCATCGGCACGGCGGTCGTGGGCGCGACCACGATGGTGTTCGGCATCATCATGTTGTTGCAGAACATGTATGACATCCAGTTGGCCTCGAAACTGCCCGGCCCGTTCAAACCCGTCATTGACGCCCTGAGCATAGTCCAGCCCGAAATTATTCTGGGCCTGATTATGGGTGGCGCGGTCATTTACTGGTTCACCGGGGCCTCCTGCCAGGCGGTGGTCACCGGCGCGTATAGCGCGGTGGTTTACATCAAGGAACACATGAACCTCTCGGCCACCACGGCCTCGCAGAAGGACAGCAAGGAAGTCGTCCGCATCTGCACCGTTTATGCCCAGAAGGGGATGTGGAACATTTTCATCGTCGTGTTCTGCTTTGCCTTGGCGCTGCCCTTCTTCAATGCTTACTTCTTCATCGGCTACCTCATCGGCATCGCTTTCTTCGGTTTGTTTCAAGCCATTTTCATGGCCAATGCCGGCGGCGCGTGGGACAACGCCAAGAAAATCGTCGAAGTGGATCTCCGTGAAAAGGGCACTGAGCTTCATGCCGCCACCGTCGTGGGCGACACCGTGGGCGATCCTTTCAAAGACACCTCCTCGGTCGCGATGAACCCGGTCATCAAGTTCACCACTCTCTTTGGCCTCCTGGCCACCGAGATCGCCGTGACCATGAAAGAGCAAGGCACCAAGACCGCCATTGGCGTGGTCTTTTTCCTCATCGCGCTCGTCTTCGTTTACCGGTCGTTCTACTGCATGCGCATTCCCGAACGCGCGGCTGTCAAGCAGTAAAGCCCGATGCGAATTGTCTCGCTGCAGCCCGGTTGCGCGGAAATCGTCTGCGCGCTGGGTTGCGCGGAGCGGTTGGTGGGGCGGTCGCGCGAATGCGACTTCCCCGCGGAAATTCTATCAGTCCCCATCTGCGCGGCCGCCCAGATGCGGGAATTGCGGCCGGACATTATTCTCACGCACGACCAAGGCGAGCCGGGCGCGGCCAGTCTGGCCGAATTGGAGAAAGCTCTTCCCGCGGCACCCTCCCGCCGCCCCAAAATCATCTCCATCGCCCCGCTCCGCCTGGCTGGCGTGTGGGCGGACATGCAACGCATCGCCGACGCGCTGGGCGTATCCGAGGAAGGGCGCGCCGTGCTCTGGCGTTTGAAGAACCGCGTGGTGGACATCATCCAGCACACCTGCCTGCTCAGGAAAAGGCCGTCGGTGGCGTGCCTGGAATGGCTCGATCCGCTCATGGCTGCCGGCCGCTGGGTGCCGGAGATGGTGGAACTGGCCGGTGGCCACGATGCCCTGGGCGCGCCGGGCCGCCCCTCCGCCCGCCTCGAATGGGAAAAGCTGGCGCAAGCCGACCCGGACATGATCGTGCTGATGCCACGCGGATTGGGCCTGGAGCGCGCGCGGGGCGCGGCGGCGGCCTTGGACAGCCGGCCCGAATGGCGCAATCTGCGCGCCGTCAAATCAAGGAATGTTTTTATAACTGACGGCAACCATTACTTCCACCGTCCCGGCCCGCGCGCCGTGGAATCCATCGAAATCCTGGCCGAGATGCTGCACCCCAAGCTGTTCGCCTTCGGGCACGAGACGCGGAATTGGGCGCGGTTATGACGCTCGTGTCAATGAACTTCTTCGCCCATTGGAATCTGTCCCGACACGAGAAACGTCTTCACCAGTTCATCTTCACCGCATACAATCATGTCCGGAAACCTTTTGAACCACTTCCCGCATGGAACTTCCGGCCGGGTGTCAAGCCATTCAACCATCAAGGCAAGCTGGTTTCCTGAAATGTGGCGTTGCTGGACACGTTCAAGCAGATGGGCATACAACTGTCGCGGCAGATTGCGGCGGAGAATTTTTGGCATGAATTATTCGCCGTAAAAACCCCGGGTCATGGCCGACTTCAGTCGAACGATTTCCGCAGGATCATCCGAGGCAGCCAGTTTATCGGCCAATTCACCCAATTCCTTGCCGGTCAGTTGACGACTTCGCGCCAATCCGACCGTGAATTGAATCACTTCGGCTTGTTCCTCGGGAGGCAACTGCTTGATTTCCTCGATGATGGAGGAGGACGTCATGCTGGCATGTTAAACCACGTCGTCATTTTTGGCAAGTTTTCCCGCAACCAGACCGATTCGGCGCTTGAGCCGCCCTGCGAAAGGAGGTAGCATTACGGCTGACATGAAGCTGCCGAAGACGCGCCCGACCGACAAATATGCTGGCACGTCTGACTTGTCCGCCGGAAAGCCGGAGGCGGGTCAGGGTGTCTATGAGGCGAGACGGCCCCTCCATAATTAATGTCCTTCAACGGCTGGCTCCCCCGATTACTTGGACTCGCCCGCGCGGGTGGGCGCCGTGCGCTCGTGGAAGGATGGCAACGTGAAGGATTGATGCGGCTCTTCCTGGTACCAGAAGGCGACGCTGGTGTAGTCATCGGCGTCGCTGGTGGTGGGCGCGCCGTTGTTGTGCTGGTTCTGAATTTGGACTTTGAGCGATTGTTGGAAACGCACCGGGTCGGGCGCGTACCAGCGATACATCCGAGTGTCGCCCTTCTCCATTTGGAGGCATCCGCTGTAAAGATACGAATAGGTGTGGCCGAAACCCCAGCAGGAACCGTATTCGTCTTCGGTGCCCGGGGTGTGCGTCATCGGCTGGCCGTCCAGTTGGAAAAGGGTGTCCCCTTCGCCCCACCAGCCGCTGAATTGGGTGTGGACTTGCAGAAAATTGCCAACGTAGTGACCGCGCCCTTGCGTCTCCAGGATCACGTGCAAACCATTCTTGACAGGATTGCTCCTGTGCCATGCGCTGTGCAGCCGGCTTTTTTCCTGCGCGAAAGCCGGCCCCTGCTCGTAGTCCACGCCGTAGGCCATGCTTTGCGCGTAATTCCGGCCGCCATCATTGGCCAAAACGAACCGCGCCCGCCGCGAAAAAGGCATCGGCAGATAACACGTGTAACAGCCGTGGTTGATCTGCATGAACGCGGATTGATAATCAATGGTGTTGCCGCCCATGGCGCCGAAGAAATCAGACAGCGGCGTCTGCACGCTGGGTTCCGTTTCGTCGTCCCAAAACACCTTCAGAACCAGGCCCGGATACCAATGGACCTGGGTGTCGTCCGTGATGTAAAAGGAGGTCACCTTGCCGGGGCCGCTCAGATCGGCCAACACCACCTCTTGGCCTTGCGGCACTTCCAACTGATGGTATTCCACGTGGCAGCGTGAGACGCCATCGGTGATGCGATAGAGGTCCCGCGCGAGTTGGGCCTGGCAAACTGGCGTGCCGTTGAGCAGCGCCGCTTGCAGGGCGCCGGCGATGCAAGAGAGCTGGAGCTTCGTCATGTTGTCGAGTATCACCTCGATCAGGCACGGACTTCAACACCAATACTCATGGGCGTGTTTGTTGGCCATGCCCCGGCGCTACTGGCCGGCGGGCGCATCGCCCATCATTTTTTGCATCATCGGCGCCATGGATTTCTGCATCGCAATTATGTTGGATTGCGACGTGCCAAGGGTTTGCAGTTGCCCCGGCGAAAGGAACGCGGCGGCTTGTTGCAGGACGTTCTGGTTGATCTGCTCCTGCTGTTGTGTGACTTGGTCCATACCATTCGCCAGAGGGTTGCTTGCAGTCACGCTTTGACGCGCCCCTTTCATGGCTTGCAGCAGTTGCTGCTGCTGCGCGTCGCTCAACGGATTGTCCGCGAAGTCGTTTTTCATCGTCGTCCACAGAGTCTGGTTGGCCATGTCGTTCTTGGTGTAATCGGTGTATTGGGCAAAGCCTGCGTCGCCCAGCACGGATTTGATGTCGGCCACCAGGCCTTGCTGGCTATCCGCGCTCACATCCACGAGGCTCTTTCCCGATTGCATGGCTTGCAGACTCTTTAATCCATTGTCAACCAGTATGTTATAGAACTTGTCCGCCTGTTCCGGCGAGAGATTGAGCTGTTTGACCAGCGGACCGTACATCATTTTCGTCGTTGAGAGTTGCATCGGTCGCATGCCTTCGAGCATGGCCGGTTCTTTGAACATATCGGCCAAGGGGCTTCCTTTTGATGCGGCGGCCTTGGCGGCGGTGGCGGCTGACTTGGCCGCCAGCGCGTCGCTCGCGTGGGCGCGGGCTTTGGCGACATTCCGCTGCATGTCCTCGATCGTCTTGGCGTAAACGGCGTTTTGCCCTTGCAGTTTTTCGACTTGGGCCTGCAGCGCCTGGATGGGTTGCGCCCGTTGCGCCGCCTGCGCCGCCTGCGCCTCAAGCTGTTGGACGGCTTGTTTTTGGATTGAAACCTGCTGCGCTTGCAACACGATGATGGCGGCGGCGGCGCATCCGCCGATCGCCACGCCGATTTTGGTCGAGGTCATAATATGGATGGCTCCTTTCGCTAAAGTTAAAGACGACACTGTCAGCGCCGAGGCTGGCACGACGCCCGACGCGCCTGCCGCCACCGAAGAGGCCAGCCCCGCCGGCGCGGCCTGAATCGAGTTTTCGGAAATCGCCGCCGCCAGCGCGGAGGCGGGCACGGTGATGCCGCGGCGATGGAAGAAATCGCGCAATTTGTCCAGCGCGCGGGCGACCCGCATTTTGGCGGCATCCTCGCTGGCGCCCAGGGCCTCGCCCACTTCCTTCAAAGGTTTGCCCTCGAAGAAACGGAGCACGATGGCGTTGCGGTCCTTCTCGTTCAATTGCGCCATGGCCTCGTCGAGCAACGGGCCGACGCCCGCCCAGGCTTCCGGCTCGGGGGCGTTGGTGGTGGATTGCATAAGGGCTTGTTGTTCGCGTTGCTGGCGGCGCGTTTCCCCGCGAAGGAAATTGCAGGCGGTCAGGCGGGCGGTTTGGTAAAGCCAGCCGGAGAGCACGGTGCCGCGGCCCAACCCGCGCGATTTGCGCGCCAGCGTGACAAAGACCGTCTGCGTGATTTCCTCGGCCTGATGGGGGTTGTTGACCGAGCGCATGGCCGCCGAATAGACCAGGTTGACGTGCCGCGAAACCAGCGCGCTGAAGGCCTCTTCGGAGTGGCCGCTGGCGTATTGCTCCAGCAACTGCATGTCATCGGATGTGTGCATCCACTTAATAATGTCCGCCGGCCGGCAAAAGGGAACATCCGCCGCGCATTCCAGTCCCATTAGCCAGTCTTAATCATCCTCATTTTACAGTAAGATTCAGGCTCTCGCTGTGGCTGTTGAATTCGGGCGCGTACAGGCACTGGATTTCCGCCATGCCGGTCTGATATTGGCCGCGAAGCTGGACGCGGGTCGAATACTCGAACACATAAGTTCCCTTGGGCAGGTAATCAATGAAGAAATGGCTGGCGGTGTCGCGCGTGCTTTCGTAATACGCCAGCCCGTCCTGGTATTGGTATTGCGAGAGCACGTTGACCGGCTCCGTGCCGCTGCCGCGCTGGTCTTTTAGATGGACGTATTCCATGTCGCGGTCCGTGCGCAGTTCCAGGCGCACCACCAGTTCGTCTCCCACCGCCAGCGCGCCCTTGACCGGCTCCAGCGCCGGGCCGCGGGCGGTGTTGTTTTTTGTAAACAAGGTTTTCTTCAAATGCAGTGGCGTGCCTTCGTACGGCGTGACCTTGCTCATGTCTTCCAGGTACTGCCAATGCACGCCGCCCCACGCCACGCCCGCGTCGGATTTCTTCACGGTGATTTCACCCATCCTGGGTTTGATCTCAGCGGGCGCAAAACGAACCTCGTAAAAACCGGTGCCCGGTTCCACTTTTGAGGCCGCCGAAGTTTTTGCCTTCGGGGTGACATCAGTTCCGCCCACCGTCACCTCCACCGGCGCGGTGCTGGCAAGCAAATCCGTCCCGCGCAAGAGCAAGGCGTAAACCGCATCCGCCGTGGCCTTGGTCGTTTTCCAATCCTGCGTTTGCTTTTGCTTGAGGAGCCAGACGCGGCAATCCTCGATCGCCGGCTGATCGTTCATCACTTCGCCAAAGGCCTCGATCATCAGCGCCTGCGTTTCAATGGGCGCGCGATACCACCACCAACTCAATTCGGTTTCGCGCCAGAACATGCCGAACTCCTCGTTGGTCACGCTGCGCTCCTTAATCGAGCGCATGATCGCCTGCGCCGCCGCCAGGTTTTCCGCGCCGCCCCAGCGTTTGAGCGCGAGGGCCAGTTGGCCTTGCGACTGGCGGCAGTTGGTTTGAAGCCACAATTTCCGCGACTGTTTCAGGAAGAAATCAACCGCCGCCTGGTGCTGCGAGGCTATGGGCGTGTCTTTCAGGAAAAAACTCCGGCCATAGAGATACAACGCGTCCGTCGGGCCCGGCACGTAGTCATCGGGCCTCGCCCAGTTTTTCTGGATGTCCTGGTAATGTTCGTCCATCCATTGATCCAGGCGTTGCAGCACGCGCTGCCCCGCCGCCACCGGGATGTCCGCGCCCAGATGCCGCAACCGGCCAAAACCGGTGACGATGTAAAGGGTGATGTAATCGTTGCCCGGACCGCCGGGGAACCACGGCCAGCGTCCGTCCTGCAATTGCATCTCGGTCAACTTGCGCAGGGTCGCGTCCGTCTCGTAATTGAGCCGGTTGTCATCGAACAGAATGCCCACGTTGCGCCGGGCCTGGCTTTCGTCCTGCGCTTGCCGGACCCACGGCGTCTCTTCGAGCATGACGGATTTGAGGTCCTGATTTTTCTCCAAGGGCGAGTCGAGCGCGGGCGTGTTTTTCCACTGGTCGAACACGGCGCGGATTTTCGGATCGTGATTGGCGATGTGCCGCGCCAGCGCGTTGGCGTAGAGCCGGTTGAACGTCTGCTCGCTGCATTCGTACGGGTATTCCATCAGGTACGGCAGCGCCAGCACCGCATACCACGCGGGGTTGGACACCATCTGCACCGTCAGGCTCTGGCTCCGGAGCGTCTTGGATTTGCCGGAGTCAGCGAGCTTCTTAAACTCAAACCTCTTCGTCGCCGGCCCGCGAAGGGGCAGCGGCAAGGACTCCGTCACCAGAATGCGGCGCGACAAAACGGGCAGGCCGCCTTCCTCGCCGTCGGAAAATTCAGACGTCGCGGCCACCGCTTTGTAGCTCAGGAACGGCGCTCCGTCCGGCACCGTGATGCGCCACGCAAAGCCGCGCGACTCCTTCGGCGGAAGGTCGAAGTCCTGTTCGGGTTTCGCGTTGTGGAGAGGCGCGTCAAGGGATTGGCCGCCGCCAATTTCGCCAAACGTGAGCCGCACACGGCCGGTTTGCCTTTTGTCGCTCTGGTTCGACACTTTCACGGTGAATTCCACCGTATCGCCCTCGCGCAGGAAACGCGGCGGATTCGGCTGCGCCATGATGTCCTTGGCGGTGACGGCGTGGCCTTCGAGCAGGCCGGCGCGAAGTTTCTGACCGTGCGCGAAGGCGAGGAAATGCCATTTCGTCAGCGCCTCCGGCATCGTGAAAGTCATGCGCACAACGCCGTTGGAATCGGACATCAACTGCGGGTAAAAGAACGCGGTTTCGTTCAAGTTTTGCCGCGCGCTTACCTTGCTCAAGTCAACGGGCCGTGAAGGTGCTGGCCGACCGGCTTCGCCGCCCGCGCCACCGCCGCCGCCCATGCCACCAACCGCACCGCTGCGAGTGGTAATCAGGTCATGCTTGTCATCGAAGCCATCCTTTAACTCAGCAGCCTGCGCCATCGCTGCTGGCGCTACTGATGGCGGAAACTGTCCCATCGGCATGTCGGCCGTTATCGCACCTCCTACGCCTCCCAGCATTCTGTAGGCGTACCTCCCTAAAAATCTGTTACCCCACAAATTTTGCGTCAGGTCAAAAGGAAAATGCCGATATGTAATCTCCACATTCTCCCGTCTGTAATTCCACACGCCAAAAGCTTGATTGAACTGGCTGGCAAAATTCAAAAAATGCGCTTGCGCGGTCGAGTTGTCTTCATAAAAGACCCCAAATCCATGCGGCCAATTGTGCGGCGCAAAGGCGTCGAGCGATTCGTCGTACAGCGCCGCCACGGTCTCCGCCACGGATTTCTCCGCGCCCGGCCCAGTGATGATCGCCGTCCAGGTTTCCTTTTCCCCCGGCTGCAGCTTCGAGGTGAAATGTTCCCACGTCAGCGCAAGTTCCTTGTTTTGCCACGGCACGGAGATTTTGCGCGACTCCAAGTAGGCCCGGTTTTCGCGCACCTGCGTGACGTGCAGCGTGAAGCCACCGCGCATCGCTTCCGTCACGGCGAGTTTGATTGGCCGCTGCGTTCGGCCCGGCTCTGTCCAAAAGCGCTGGATGATATTATTGCGGTGCTCAATCTCCACCAGCGCGCGGCCTTCGTCGTAACCGGTCCCCCACAGCGCCATGAATTCATTGCCCGGCTGCGCCTCCCAACTCGGCGCAGCCAGCAGGTGCGGAATCTTGATGGCCAGCTTCGTGGCGTCCGGCTTGAGGACTTGCAGCGGCAGCTTGCCGGTGACGCGTTTGCCAAAGCGATCCTGCGTCTCCAACACCGCGCGATAAACGCCCGCGCCAAGCGTGAACGACAACTTCGCCGCGCCATTGGTATCTGTGGTGAACCCGTGTCCCACCACGACCCTACCCAACGGCCAGTTGATGGGACTAGACGAATCCTGTTCGTTCCGGCCTTCATTAACAATCTGGCCACGCCAATAAAGAACTTGTCCAGCCAGGGAAGGTCGTTGCACTTTTTCTGGCGGTTGCAGCTCGTAAATTTTCACGCTGCCTTCCACCTGTTGCGGTTCGCCATCCAATGTTTTGGTTTCAAGTTTCAATTCGACGGCTTTGTCTTCCGTCTGCCAATCGTCGGTGTGCAGGATTGCTTCCAGCGCGGTGAAGCCGACGCGAATGTCGCGATCCGCCGAGCGTGTTTCGCCCGCGCCGTCCGTCACGTCGGCAGAGATGTGAAAGACAAAAGTCGGCTCGTCCTTTTCCAATACTTTGGGATCGGGTTTGGCTTTAAATTCAATTTTGAACGATCCGTCCGTTTGAGTCCGCGCCACGCCGTGCGCGATGTCCTGGCTCTGGTTTTGCTGCTCGCGCCCCCACCAACCCCACCACCAAGGCCACCGCACTTCGCGCACGACGCGATATTTCACTTCCGCTCCATCCACCGCCGCGCCGGTGTAACCGGTCGCATGGCCGGCAAGGCTGACCGAATCGTTGAGCTTGGCCGCTGTTTTCGGCGTGTCGAGCGTGACCTCAAACTTGGGGCGCTTGTATTCTTCGACACGAAATTGGGCGATGCCCGACACCCACCCTTCGGCCGAAATCATCATCATTCCCATCAGCCGGTCGCGCGGCGCGGTGAAGCTGCCGGCGAACGAGCCATAATCATTGGCCCGCAGTTTTTGCCGGGCGATTTCCTTGCGATTGACGTCAAGAAAAACAATGTTCACTTCCTGGCCTTTGAGCACCTCGTAGTTGTCCTTCTCCCGATCAACCCGGAGACTGATGCCCTTGTATTGGATCGTCTGGCCGGGCCGATAAATGGCGCGGTCGGTGAATAAAACTGTCGTCCCGTACGAAGATTGCTCGCGAAGCTCATACCACTGATACCACCAGAAATCCTCGGCGGTGGCCAGTTCCTGTCCATTCTTTCGCGCAAGAAAAAGGTAGCCGCGACCTGCCACTTGGTTCGGCTTCATGGAGAAAAAGCCGTTCTCGTCCGTCACAAGTTTCGGATCCGCCACACGGTTGCCATTCCCATTCTGGTCCAAATGCCAGACGGAAATATCCGCGCCGCTGACAGGCTCGCCGGAATTGGCTTGCATGAGAAAACCTTCGATCTGGCCGGCGCGGGTGCGCGTGACCATCGCAAGATCACTTACCCAAACGTCGGTCATGGAAATGACATTGTCAGTTTCGCCAAAATTCTGATCGTGGCTCGCAGCAATGAAGTAAAAGCCCGGCTGCAAACGCTCCGGCGCGCCCACGTCGAAGGTTTTCTCCTTGAAATCGGTGGTCGGCGGCAGCGTGGCGGACCACGTCAGCGCGGGAGCTTTGTCCAGAATCTCCCGGCGCTCTTTCTCGTTCAGGGTTTCGGGACGAGTGTATTGCCGTTGCAGGAACTTTTCCCAATTCACGGGAATGGCACGGAAATGCACGGCGTTCACATTTCTGTAATGGACGATGATTTTCGGCCACGGTGCGTTCCAAACCCGCTCGGTGGTAATGCTGGCGGATTTGGCTTCGATTTCGCCGATGAGATTGCGGCAAAGCTTCCCGCCGGGTGAATTTGGGAAAAGTTTCGCGCCGCGCGCGGACAGTGCGTGCGCCGCCGGCAAATCGTCTTCCTGTTGCAGCACGCGCGCCTCGCGTTCGATAGCCAGGGCGGAGATGTCAAAATCGGCGTAATCGCGGATGAACGCCTCCAGCGCGGCCTTGTAACGCGCGTTTTTGTCCTCGCCGAAGGCCGCGTTCCAACCCCAGGTCAACCGCTCCAAATCCGCCGCCGCGAACGCCAGCCGGGGCGCCGGATCGCTCTGATGAAAGCGCATCACGTCGCGATAAAGTTGCAGCGCTTTCACCGCCGGGGCATTCGTGTCGCCGGCCAACCGGTCCACCCAAGGCAGGAATTCTCCGGCCGGGAGAAAAATCGGGCTGTCCTCCACCAACTCGAACGCATCCTCGGACTTGGCCGCCGCCTGCTCGCCCGACGTGTAAAACTCCAGCGCCTCGTGGACAATAAAATCGTAGAGCGTGGGCCGGAAACTGTCCGGCATCGCGCCCTTTTCGATCAGGTCATCCCATGCGCTGATGGGCGTGGCTTTGAGGATGCGTTCCGCCGCGAGCGATTGCTGAAAATGCCGGTCAATTTCCGCGAAGAGGCGCGGCAAATCCCAGGTTGTGAAATCCTTGCCCGGCGCCTGGGCCGTGGCCGTGCGCTGCATGAACCGCCAGCGATTTTGCTGGAAATACTGCCAATACCAATGCGCCAGCAAGGTTTGCAGCACCGGCTGCATTTCCTTGGGCGCGCGCGCCATTTCCGCCTCCAGCCGGGTGATTTTTTCCTCCGGTTTGTTGCCTTGGATGTTGCCTTCGAGCGCGATCTTTTTGGCGATGGCCTTGGTGGCTTCGGCGTAAGCCTTGTCCTTGAGCGCGCCGGCGATGATCGGCTCGAGGTTGGTGATGGCGGTTTTGGGCAGGCCCTTTTGAACCGCTTCATCCACCTGCCGCCACAAATCGCCCCGCAGGGCCGCGCCCGATGGAAAATGGATTGCCATAATCAGTGCAAAAACCAAGAGTTTAAGTGTGCGTTTCATGCTTCCAGTCAGATCGGCCGCCGACATTCCTGCTGACGGCGCTCCAAAGTTAGACGGCAAGCCATGCTATTTGCTCCCGCCGGAATTATCAAGGCGCTCGTGGGCGCAAGCGTGGGCAGGAAATCCGGGGCGCAATTCCCAGGGCGTCGCCCTGAGTTTGTGATGATTTGCCCCCTTTGCGGCTGTGCCACCATTCCATAGCGCCAACGGTGCGTCATTATGGCGACTGTAGTGCCTGACTAAATTTTACTGCACCATGACGCGGTAAAATCGCATTGAGAAATTAGGGGCGGCAGGATCGCTGAATTGGCCGGCACCGTTGGAGAAAGAAAGATTGGTTAGCACCGTCCAAGGCAATAGTAAATTGGAGGTGACTTGGATTTGCACCGAAGAGCGCGCTAGACCAGAAATAGATGCTCCCGGCACGCTATTAGAGAGCGCAAACGTGTTGATGGTTGGAGGCACAACGAGCTTAAACACAGTTCCCACACCAACATTTTGGCCATTGTAACTAGCACCGCCTTGCCCTGTCGTGCCATAAAAATTGCCATCATTTCCAAGCACCAATGCCGACGTAGGCTCGCTCCCATTTGTACCGCTAAAGTTTACGAGCGAGGTAATTTCACCACAAGTACTCACTCGAAAAATGGAACCATTGTTATACCCCCCTCCTTCGGTAGTGCCATAGAAACAGCCGTCACTGCCAAGCGTAAGAGCCGCCATCGGAAATACTCCATTAGTTCCATAAAAGTTGGCCAAGGTAGTCAATATGCCATTAGTGGTAATTTGGAATACCGTGCCGCAACCACCGAGGCCACCATATGCAGCCGTGCCATAGAAACAACCGTCGTTGCCGCTTGCAAGTGCTGCCACTGGGTACGCTCCATTCGTCCCATCGAAGTTGGCCAGCATGGTCAATGTGCCACTGGGTGTTACTCGAAATACTGTGCCGTCACCAAAGGCACCACCCTCGGAAGTAGTGCCGTACAAATTTCCGTCGTTGTCGCGTCCAAGTGCTGCCATTGGAAACGCTCCATTTGTCCCATCAAAGTTTGCCAACGTGGCCAGTGTTCCGTTGGTAGTAATTTGAAACACCGTGCCATTTCCACTGAGGCCGCCGTATTCAGTAGTGCCATAAAAACTGCCGTCGTTGCCAAGCGTCACCCCGCCATATGGATTCGCTCCATTGGTGCCATAAAAGGATGCCAGCGTAGTCAAATTGCCATTGGTGGTAACTTGGAACACGGTGCCAACCGATCCATAATTGAACGTCGTACCGTAGAAGCTGCCGTCGTTGCCGAGGGTCAAACCTGCAAACGGATTCGCGCCGTTGGTATAGTGAAACGTCGCCAGCGTGGTCACAGCGCCGCTTGATGTAACTCGAAATACCGTGCCAACGTTGTCATTTCCGTCGGTCGTCGTGCCGTAAAAATTACCATCAGTCCCAAGCGTCAATCCCGCGTAGGGATTCATTTCATCTGTCTCCCATGCGACAAAATTAACCAATGTAATCAGCGTCGGTTGCGCTTTGCCTGATCCCACCAGAAATATCGTTGATAGGAATGCAATAAAAAGCTGTTTCATATTCTTCCGGTGAGTTCCACCGCCGAGACCGAAGTTAATCGATGATCGTTGCCGCCCGCAAGAAATATGTTCCGCAGAAGCCAGATTCCGAGGACTCCAGCAGGACAGTTATAGTATTAAACAAGGTTAAGGGCGGCGGGGGGCCTGGCTTCGCCCGGCTCCCCCGCCATCCCTTTACCCTGTCGTTTAGCCCACCATTTGGGCTTCTTTGATGACCAGCCGCTTGTCCCGTTCTTTCCAGCGCAGCACTTTGAGCGTCACCGGCTGCATTTCCGGGAGCTTATGGAACTCGATTTTGCCTCGCTTCTCATCCGCGTCTATCGGCGTCTACCTTCCCGCCGACCTGTCCGCCATAGTTTTAACGAAGGCGGAAGCCTTGGCGAAGGCGGGTCCGTGGTTCCGTCGCCGCGGTTTGGCGGAAAAACCGCGCCGGCGCAAAAATTGCCTTTTTTTGAATATCCATGCTTGATCTCCCATCTAAACGTGGTAGTGTGGGCCTGTGCAAGGCGCGTAGGCGCCTGTTCTTTGAAATTTAAGGGAATGGACAACGGGGAGAGCGTGTCCCGGTGGGGCAACTCCGGCCAGACTCGCGAAATCGGGCCGGGGCGCCCAAGGGCGCTTTGGCCCTGAATCGCGGCCCGCGCGTCCGTTAACGATAAAGGTGAATTACGGCGGGTTGTGGAAGACTTACGGTGATGGGGGGTAAACTTACGGTTACTTACGCCTACTTACGGTCAATTACGGTGAGGGATACCCCCCAAGGCGATGTGAATACGATTGGCGGGGCCAGACCGGCAAATTTTGCCGGTCCAACGCGGCCTGCCGCGTGCGTCAATCGCGGTCAACCCGCTTGGAGACGCAATCAACACGCCTCAACACGTCTAATGGAAGCTAATCGAAGCTAAACACGCCTTCCGCTTTTTAACGAAAAGGGCGGCAAGCCCGCCTGCCGCTGGCGGCCATCGGGATAAAACCATTGCGGACTGGGCGCAAAAAGTTTAAGAAAGAGCCTGAGAACAGGAGTGGTTGCCGGAGAAATCCAAAACCGACGCCGTACCGTGCCCGACGAATTATTGACATCTCTGTTGCGCGACGTGTCGCGCTCGTTTTATTTGACGATGCGGATGCTGCCAGGCCCCGTGCGCCGTCAAATCAGCCTGGCCTATCTCCTGGCCCGCACCACCGACACCATCGCCGACACGGAATTGGCCGACGTGCCAACCCGCCTGCAAAGCCTGGCGGCCTTGCGGGAGAGAATCCTCGGACGCGCCAGCGGGCCGCTGCCCCTGGGGCAACTGGGCGGCCAACAAGGTTCGCCGGCGGAGCGGATTTTGCTGGAACGCTCCGAGGAAAGCCTGCGCTTGCTGCACGATTTGGACGAGGCCGACCGGCGCCTTGTGCGCAACGTGCTGGACGTCATCATCAGCGGCCAGGAGTTGGACCTGCAACGATTCGGCGCCGCCTCCGCCGACCGCATCCTCGCCTTGGAAACCGAGGAGGACTTGAATGATTACACTTACCGCGTGGCCGGCTGCGTGGGAGAGTTCTGGACGAAAATGTGCGCCGCGCATCTCTGGCCCGCGGCGGAGCCGGACAGCGAGGCGCTCACGCGCAAGGGAGTGCGTTTTGGCAAGGGGCTGCAACTGGTCAACATCCTGCGCGACCTGCCGCAGGATTTGCGCAAGGGCCGCTGCTACGTGCCCGCGCAGTCCTTGACGGCCGCGGGCCTGGCGCCGCGCGATCTCCTTTCGGCGCAGAACGAAGCGCGTTTCCGCCCTGTCGGCGACCAGCTCATCGCGCTGGCCGCGGGACACCTGGCCGCCGGATGGGAATATATCGGGTCGCTGCCCAAGGGGCAGGTGCGGCTGCGGCTGGGCTGCGCCTGGCCGGTGTTGATCGGCGTGCGAACCTTGCGCCTGTTGCGGCATGAAAACATGCTCGACGCCACCCGGCGGTTGAAGGTCAGCCGCCCGGAAGTCCGCCATCTGATGCTCCGCTCCGTTTTACTTTATCCCTTTGCCCGGGCCTGGGACGCGCAATTTCACAAGGAATTGGAGTTGATTTCATTGCCCGGTTGTTTTAAAAAGCAATTATGAGAAACCGAAAACTCTGCATCATGGCATGTTGTGTCGCCGTCGGCCTGAGTTCCGCCGCCCAGACCCAAAGCCCCGCCGACAGTTCTGACGACCAGGCCAAGGCTCTTGAGGCCCTGCGTCAGGCCGAACACACTGCCCCGGCCGAGACACCCGCGAAACCGGCCAAAAAGAAGCCGGCCAAACAACAGAAAATTTCCCCGGCGCCGGTTGCCCAGCCGCCGGCAGCCGCGCCCGCGGCGTCCTCCGATGAACAGGCGCGCGCCTTGGAAGCGTTGCGCCAAGCCGAACAATCGCAGCCCGCTCCCGCCGCAAAGGCTCCCCCCGCCAGTGTCCAAGTTGCGCCGGCAGCCGCCGCGCCCGCGGCGTCGTCCGATGAACAGGCGCGCGCTCTGGAAGCCTTGCGCCAGGCCGAACGCCCGCAGCCCGCTCCCGCAGCAACGACTCCGCCCGTCAGGGTCCAAGTTGCGCCGGCAATCGTGCCCGCTGCTCCCGCAGCCGTGCCCGCGGCGTCGTCCGATGAACAGGCGCGCGCTCTGGAAGCCTTGCGCCAGGCCGAACACCCGCAGCCCGCTCCCGCCGTAACGACTCCGCCCGCCAGTGTCCAAGTTGCGCCGGCGCCCGTGCCCGCTGCTCCCGCAGCCGTGCCCGCGGCGTCGTCCGATGACCAGGCGCGCGCTCTGGAAGCCTTGCGCCAGGCCGAACACCCGCAGCCCGCTCCCACGGCAACGGCTCCGGCAGCCGTGCCCGCGGCTTCATCCGACGAACAAGCGCGCGCCCTGGAAGCGTTGCGCCAGGCGCAACAGCAGCCGCCTCAAAACGTGGAAGCAACCCAGCCGGCAGCGAATCAAGCCCAAAAAATCGAAGCCCGCAAAGCGGAAGAAGCTTTGAACGCGCAACTGGAGGCCGAACGTATCGCCGCCCACCGTGAAGCCGAGCGAGCCGCCAAGGAAAAGGCCGAGGCGGAAGAAGCCAGGAAAGCCATCGCCGCGCAGCAACAGAAAGAAAATGAGGCAAGACTCCGCGCCGAGGAACAGCGCAAAAAGGAAGAAGCCGCCAAACTCAAAGCGGAGAACGAGGGGCGCCAAGCTGCCGCCGAGAAAGCGCGGAAAGAAGCCGACGCCAAACTTCGCGCCGAGGAACAACGCAAGAAGGAAGAGGCCGCGCTCCAGGCCGCGCAGGAGCGCAGCGCGGCCGAGGCCAAACTCAAAGCGGCTGAAGAAGCCAGGAAAACCGCGGAGATGAAAGCCCGCGCCGAAAAGGCCCAGGACGAAGCCGCCGCCAAAAAGAAACAGGAAGAGGAAAAGAAAAAACTGGCCGCCGCCAAGCCGTCCGAGTCCGCCGAAGCCGCCGCCAAGCGCAAGAAGGCCCAGGAAGAAGTCGCCCGGCGTCTGGAGAAGCTGCAAAAGGAAATGAAAAACACCGCCGCCGCCAGCGCCACCGCGACCGCCGGCGCCACCGCGCCGCCCGCCGCCGCCCCCGGGCCGACGAGCAAGGAAAAAAGGCTGGCTGATCTGCTCCTCCGTTATGAGGCGGACGAAATCACGCCCTTGCAGTACCATACTGAACGGGCGAAGATTATTGCCGAACCATAATAGCGCCGTGCTTTGGCGGTCCCGCTTGAATTCCCCTCAAGCGTCTCAACCTATGCTCTGCAAGACCTGCCGCCACGAGCACTCCCAATCCAAGCAACAATGAAACCTGTCCTAATCGGCGGACGCTGGTGGCACCCGTCTGAAAATGTTGTCCGCATTTTAATTCTGGCAGGCATCCTGTTGGGGGCGGGGAATCTGCCTGCCATGCCGCGCGGCCCATTGCCGCCGTACCCGGAATTGCCGCCTCTGTACCACGAATCTTTCGATGAGAATTACTTGGCGGGGCAAACGAATTCCGAAGTGACCGTTTTCGGCTTGGGGGTTTTGGATGAAAGCTGGTCTGGTTACGCTCTGCAACGAACGGGGGAGGCCGTCACGCCGTTTCTCATTCCCGCGCTCAATGCCAATGGGAGCACGAACCTTTGTTCAGACACCGGCGGCGCGCTGCGATTTTGGGTGAGGCCCTACTGGAGCAGCGGCCAAACGAACAGCACAGCCGCCACCTTGGTGGAAATGGACGCAGTCAGCGCAGGTGAAGCGGCGTACGGGTGGTCGCTCCAAGCCAGCGCGGACGGAAACACGGTGCAACTGTTGACGGCCACGGCCACGGGTCTGCAAGAGGTTTTGCAATCCTCGATTTCTTGGCAGGAAGGCGCTTCACACAGCATTATTTTGAATTTTTCTCCCCACGCCACCGCCATCTTCCTCGACGGCGTGTTGAGCGCGCAAGGAAATGGGGTGGCTGCCATTCCGCCGTCCGTGGGCCAACTGGTGTTGGGCAGCACGCTGGCGGGCGCGAATGCCGCCGGGGCGGACATTGAGGAATTCTACTCCTTCGGCGATTGGCAGTCGGAGGCCAATGTCATTTCGTATTACGGCATGACCGCCCCCGTGGCAGCCTTGGGGCCGATTCTCCCTGGGGAACAATCCGGGTGGGGCCATCGGCTCAGGGGCCATGAACAGGACAGCATTCACAGCCCAGGCAGCGTCTTTGACCCGCAAAACATTACCCCTTGCTCCCCAGGGGGGCCGTTCTACCTCACCAATGTTTCCGCCGCCCTCCAAGGCAATGGAACCACCGCGGTCAGCTTTGACGTTTACGGAGGAACGAACGGCATTTTTTACGATATTTTCGCCACGTCCAGTCTGAACAATAGCTTGGCTTCAAACCAATGGCTTTGGATCGGCCAAGGGCTTTCGTGTAATTCTTACACCTTTACGAACCAGCCCGCCGAGCAGGCTTTCTATACCCTGGAACTGGCCGCCGAAACATTTACGGTCGCCTTTGGCGACAACAGCTATGGCCAATGCGATGTCCCTTCAGGGCTAAGTAACGCCATTGCCGTGGCCGCTGGTGGCTATTTCAGTTTGGCGTTGCGGAACAACGGGACTGTCGTTGCATGGGGAGACAATGCTTACGGCGAAACCAACGTGCCATCCGGGTTGACGAACGTGGTTGCCATCGCTGCTGGCGAGTATCACGGCGTCGCGCTTCTGGCCAACGGTTCGGTCACGAATTGGGGATGGTACTCCGATGGAGACGAACCTTACTGTTCCGTGACCAACCGAACGTACGCCAGCGCGCCGCCGACCTCTAACGTCGTGGCTGTGGCAGCGGGCGACTACCAGGATTTGGCTCTATTGTCCAACGGCACATGCGTTGCTTGGGGCGCGATTGGAGCTTACGGGACAAAGGTTCCGACGAACCTCAACCTGACCAACGTGGCGGCCATCGCTTGCGGGTGGAGCTTCGATGTTGCCTTATCCAGCAACGGCACAATCACGGCTTGGGGCCATAACGACCCCGGAATCTATAACCAGACGAATGTTTCAAGCGACTTGACCACCAACGCCGCAGCTATTTCAGCAGGAGGTTTAAATAGCTTGGGCTTGCGCTTAAACGGGACCGTGGAAGGCTGGGGCGATGCCGAGTCCGGCGATAATCTCTCCAATATCCCGGCTGGATTATCCAACGTAGTGGCCATCGCAAACGGCTGGGACGCGGCAGCGGCGCTCGAAGCCAATGGAACGGTTGTCACTTGGGGAAACGGCTCGTACACCAACCTTCCGACGGGCATGGCCGGAGTGAAGGCCATTTCGGCTGGGAACGAGCATTATCTGGCGATTGAGTCTGGCATACTCACCCCTGTAATTGTCACCCAACCCGTCAACCAGTATGCCCCAGCGGGCGGAAGCGTGACCTTTTCGGCGGTGGGGGAGGGGGTTGCAGAAGTGCAATATCAGTGGCAGTTTAACGGCGTGAACATTACCGGCGCGACCAATGCGACACTGAAGTATGTTGACGAGCCGAACTATCAAGGAGGCGAGGTCAACCCCGCCCTGTATTACGGTTATTGGGCAGCCGGGAAGAGTTTTGCTTTTTCGGCATGGGCTGCAGCGGCCGGAACGGTAAACTGGTCCCCGGCGAATAAACTTCAAGCTATTGGTGATCCATTTGTCAGAAAGTAAATCAACTATGAACGCTTCAAAAATAATTTCATACATCTCATCGAGCTTGCTCACCGTTGTATCTAGTCAAGCACAAGGCACTTTCCAAAATTTAGATTTCGAATTGGCCAACCCTGGGTCTGCCAGCTATAGCTTGAATATGCTGGTTACAAGTGCATTGCCATTCTGGAGCGTTTATTATGGAAGCGTCCAGCAGACACAAATCCTTTATAACGAGATAGCAGTCGGATCTACATCGGTAAGCCTGTTAAGCACATCCAGCGTAACGTATCTTCCCATTGATGGCACTTATAGCGTGCTCCTGCAAGGCGGCCTAACTGCTTCCGCAGCCTCAATAAGCCAAACCGGCCTGATACCTGCTGGCACCCAGTCTTTGCTTTTCGAGGCTGCTGACGTGGGCTTTCATGCTGGTTCCTTAGAGGTTTTGGTCGGAACGCAGATTATTCCGTTTGCGGCCGTGGGAACAGGCCCCAATTACACTCTTTACGCTGCTAATATCTCGGCGTGGGCAGGCCAGACGGAGCAATTGACGTTTTCGGCCTTGGAGGACCTCTCCGTATTGAACAACTGGGAAATTGACGACATCACGTTCTCCACAACCGCCGTCCTGCCTGGGCCAGGCGCGCTGGCGCTCATGCTCATGGGCGGGCTGGGTTTTGGCATGCGCCGCTGGCGCGCAGAGGGTTTTTGAACGACTTGGAATTATTGCGCTGCTTTTGGGGTTTTATTTTGAAACTGGCCACTGAGAACGTGAGTTGATCCGATGCATTCATTTTTTTACCGCAAGAACGAGCTTTATTGCGAACAAACATCCGTCAAGGAACTGGCGGAACGGCACGGGACGCCGCTCTATGTTTATTCGCAGGAGACCGTGGCCCGCCACTTCCAGGACTTGGACGCCGCGCTGCAACCGCTGGATCATCAAATATGCTACGCCGTCAAAGCCAATTCCAACCTGGCCGTGCTGCGATTGCTGGCGCGCCTGGGCAGCGGCTTTGACATCGTCAGCGCAGGGGAGTTGCGCCGCGTCATCGCCGCGGGCGGCGACCCGGCCCGGTGCGTCTTCGCGGGCGTGGGCAAGACGGAAGGTGAAATTGAATTCGCCCTGCGGCGCGGGATTTATTGCTTCAACGCGGAAAGCGAGGCGGAACTGGCGCGCATCAACCGCGTGGCCGCCCGCTTGCGCACGATCGCGCCCGTGGCCGTGCGCATCAATCCGAATATTGACGCCCATACCCACGCCAAAATCACCACCGGCACCTACGAGAACAAATTCGGCATTCAGCTCGAACAAGTCGAAGGCGTCTATGCCCGCGCGGGCCGGCTCAAGAACTTGCGCTGGCGCGGCGCGCAGATGCACATTGGCTCGCAACTGACCGACGTCGCTCCGTTCGAGATGGCCGTCAGGAAAGTGTTGCCGCTGGTGCGGACTTTGCAGAAGCGTTACGGCCTGGAATTTTTCAGCATCGGGGGCGGCTTGGGCATCATTTACAATCCCGCCCTGGCCAGCGGCCCGGCGGCCTGGTGGGACTCGCCGGCGGCCCGGGGGCTTCTGACCCCGGCCAATTACGCCGCGCGCCTCAAACCGTTGCTGGCGGAGACCGGCTTGAAAATTCTGCTGGAACCCGGACGTTTTATCGTCGGCAACGCCGGCCTTCTCGTCACGCGCGTCGAATACGTCAAACATACAGGCGGCAAGACCTTCGTCATTGTGGATGGCGCCATGAACGACTTGGTGCGTCCGGCCATGTACGACGCCTGGCATGAAATCGTGCCGGTCCGGCGGCGCGGCGGCCAAAGCGTGTCCTCGGACGTGGTGGGGCCGGTGTGTGAATCGGGCGATTATTTTTGCAAGGACCGCCCGCTGCCCAAGGTGCGGGAGGGCGATTACCTGGCGGTGCTCAGCGCCGGGGCGTATGGATTCGCCATGGCTTCCAATTACAACACGCGCCCGCTGGCGGCGGAGGTGTTGGTCAACGGGGCGCGCTCGGCCCTGGTCCGCGCCCGGCAGCCGCTGGAGGACGTTTGGGCGGGGGAGAAAATCCCCGCGTGGCTGCGCTGACAAGAGAAGACTCTATTTGCGCGGCGGCAGTTTTCGCGCCACGACATGCCCCTGCAGAACGGCAAATTTCGGCAGGCCGCCCTCGGTGGGCACTTTGACTTCTCCCTCGATCAAGGGCCGCGCAAAGCGGATGAAGTGCTCGTTGAGCATGAAGCCATCCTGGCTGATCCAGTCGCGCGGCACCGTGTGCTCCACATTGGCGATGTCGCCCAGGGGCTGCAATCCGGTCGTCCAATGATAATCCTCGCCCGGGCTGCGGACGAGCTTGACCATGAAGCCGCTCTTGCCCTCGGCGGCGGCGCGCACGGCGGCCTCGCCGCAGGCCACGGCCTCGGCGACGTCGGTGGCGCTGGCGTAATGGGCCGCGGCACGCTGGGCGTAGCCCAGCTTGACCGTGCGGGTCTTGGTGCGCAGCTTGCCAAACACCAATTCTCCCAGCCGCTCGGCCGCGCCGGACAACACCGGATGCCCAAAGGCGTCCAACCGCGTCTTGTCCGCGCTGTATTCGGTGCCGTCGGGATTCTTCAAACCTTCGCCCACCACCACGATGCAGTAGCCATTCTCAGCCACGACGCTCTTGACCTTGTCCAGAAAAGCCTCTTCGCGGAAGGGGATTTCGGGCAGCAAAATGATGTGGGGCGCGTCGTTGGGATGGCGTTTGGCCAGGACCGTGCCGGCGGCAATCCATCCAGCGCCCCGGCCCATGACCTCGATGACGCAGCAGGAACCGTCGTCGGTGGCCATGCTGCGAACGTCGGCGGCGACCTCCATCACCGTGCAGGCGTTGTACTTCGCCACGGAACCGAATCCGGGGCAGTGATCCGTGTGGGGCAAATCGTTGTCTATGGTTTTGGGCACGCCGATGACGCGCATCTCGAAACCGCGGCGGGCGGCTTCCAAATTGATCTTGTCGGAGGTGTCCTGGGAGTCATTGCCGCCGGCGTAAAAGAAAAAGCGGATATTGTGGGCTTGCAAGACTTGGAAGAGGCGGTCCATATCCTGCGCGGCCTTGTCCGGCTTCTTTTTGAAATCAATCTTGTAGCGGCAAGTGCCGAGGGCGGCGGCGGGCGTGTGCTTGAGGGCCTGGATCGTTTCGGGAAGCTCCTGGTTGAGATCAATCAAGTGTTCGTTGAGGATGCCAAAGATGCCGTTGCAACCGCCGTAGATGTTCTTGATGAAGGGGTATTTGCGAGCTTGCTGGACGACTCCCGCCACACTGGCGTTAATCACTGCCGTCGGCCCCCCTGACTGGGCCACCAATAGATTGCCTGATAATTCTGCCATAGCGGGTGTAACAAACAACGGGCGCGCCTCTCTGTAAAGGGCAAATCCGAACCCAAAATTGGCATTTTCCCGCTACTTTTTGGCAAGGTGATGCCAGAGCAGGAACAGCAGCACGCCGGGATTGACACGGCCCGATTATGGCAGAGATTCTAATTGGTATCTGATTCCAGATTAGACTTATGAAAGCCGTCGCCATCAATGGAAGTCCGCGGAAGGGCGGGAACACCGAAATTCTTTTGAAAAAGGCGCTGGCCCCTCTGGCCGCGGCCGGTTGGGAAACCGAGTTCGTCCAGGTGGGCGGAAAACCGATCCGCGGATGCCAGGCCTGTTACCAGTGTTTCAAGAAGAAGAATTCCCGATGCAGCCAGAAGGATGATTTTTTCAACCTGTGCTTCGAGAAAATGGCCGCGGCCGACGCCATCCTCCTCGGATCGCCGACCTACTTCAGCGACGTGAGCGCTGAAATGAAGGCGCTGCTGGATAGGGCCGGGCTGGTGGCGCTGGCCAACGGCGGATTGTTCCGCGGAAAAATCGGGGCCGCCGTGGTCGCGGTCAGACGCGGCGGCGGCACGCACGCCTTTGATACGATGAACCACATGTTCCTCATGTCCGGCGCCATTGTGCCAGGCTCCATCTATTGGAACCTTGGATTTGGCTCGGACAAAGGGGAGGTGGCCAAGGACGACGAAGCTTCGCGCAACATGAAGGATCTGGGCGAGACAATCGCCTGGTTGGGCGCGGCGATTCATGAGCACGCCGGGAGCCGTCCGCCTGTGGATGTTCGCGAATGAAGGCCCAAGGTTCACGCCCTGCTCAACGCGGCGTGACTCATGGCGGCGGTGGAAGCTCATGTTCATCCATGATTCCTTTTTGCATCTCCGCCAGCTTGGATTTCCACCCGGCGTTCTGCGGCGAACATTCCACCGCGTCGGCAAACTGGGCGACCGCCTCCTCGTGGCGATTCAATCGCTCCAGGGCCACGCCGGTGTTGAAATGAACCTCGCCATCCTGGGGTTTGAGGCGCAGCGCCAAAAACCCGGCCCGCGCCGCCAGTTCGTTCCGGCCGGCTTGCAGTGAAAGCGAGCACAACAGAGCCGGCGCGACGGGATAATCCACCGTCAATTCGCAGGCGCGCCCGGCCCATTCCACGGCTTCCGCCACGCGCCCCTGTTCGCCCAAGCGCAGCGCCAGCGCCGTGTTAATCATCGCGTTGGTCGCCGTCCGCGCCGCCGCTTCCAATCGGGCCACGGCGCGGGAAAGGTGTCCGGCGCTCTTGTCCAATCCCGCCAGGGCGACGATGGCTTCGGCGTTGCGCGGGTCCAGTTCCAGGACTTTTGCGAAGGCCGGGCCGGGGTCCTGTCCCGGCGCTTTATAAAGTCCGACGGCGGCCGCAAGGCGGGTTTGGACCGAGTCGGGCCGAATCCAAAAAGAGGCATAGACAGTCAGCAGCCAGACGCCCAACCAAACAAGAAGGAAAGGCCGCGCCCGCCGGCATCGGGCCACCCAGAAGTCCAGCCCCAGCGCGCCCAAGGCGCAAAAGGGAAGTATGGCCGGCAGCCCGTACATGGCTCTGGATTGCGAATAAAAGGCCAGTTTCAAAGTCACCCAAAAGATCGCCAAACCATACAGCAGCGGCACGACGGCCAAAAGCAACCAGTCCCATCGCCGCCGGCGCAGCCCCTCGTTCAGAGCGCGCCATAGCCCGGTCAACACCAAGGCCGATGGCATGAGAGCCAGGACGAAGCCCGCGGTCATCAGGTTGTAATTCCAGGGTGGCCGGCCATAAAGGATGCTCTCTCCCCCCATCAGGCCATCGCCCCACCACGTCGAGTAAAGGCCATCCCAGAAACCGCGGAACCCGCTGAAAAAAGGCCGCCCCAGCGATTGTCCGAAGGCAAGATAATAGTCCATGGTGCGATAGCCCGGCAATTGCCACCAGGACGCGCCTACGGCAGGATCGCAATCCCCGGCGAAAGGGCTGCCAAACTCCCGCCACAAATTCCAGTAATGCCAGCCACTCATCAGAAGACACAACCCAAGGCACAGCCCCGCGCGGCGCAGGAAAGCGGACAGACATTGCCGCTCGCACCATGCTTTGGCCGCCAGCGCCAGAATGACCGCCCCCAGCGCGATGACCGCCGAGGCCTTGCTCAACAGCGCCGCCCCAAGCGCCACCCCCAAACCCGCATACCATCCCAGTCCCGGATTCTCCTGGCGCAGAATTCTCAGACAGAGACAAAGCGCGGCGGTGGTCATCACCGCGCCGAGGGTTTCATTGGTGGGATAATGAAACAAATAAACCCGCGCCGGCAACAAGGCCGCCAGAAGCAATCCCGCCAATTGGAGGCGGCGCCGGCCCGGAAACAGCAGCCGCAGACCGGCCAAAATCAGCGCCAGTTCGATGACGCCCAGCAGCAGGTTCAACAGGCCCAGCACCTGTCCCGCTTCCGGTTGCATTGCGCGCAAATGAAACAACCCCAGCACGCCGGCCCCAAGAACATAATACAGCGGCGCCTGGAAGAATTCCGATCCCTGGCTGGCGGATGGCAGCGCCGCGTGGTCCTGGATGAATTCCATGTAGGCCAGATGCGCGGGGGCATCGAAGCCGATCATGGCCGGCAGCAACGGGAAATTATGCAGCAACAGCAGCGCCCACGCCACTGTCAATAAAACTACGCCCGCCACCTGTCCCCGGCCGGACAACAGCCGGCCCCACCGCCCGTTCGCCGCCGCCGCCAGCGCCGCCACGATGGCGAACAGAGACAATAGCGGCCAGCATTCCCGGAGCGCACCCCCGATTTCCTCGGCCCCGTAAATCCCGTTGCCGGGGGCCGGTTCGAGCGGTCTTGAGGCTGGCCACGCCGGCTGCCAAACCGCGCCTTCCAAGGAGCATTGCCAAGCCTCATCCGACTTGAGCGCGAAACCCTCCGCCTCAAGTTCAAGGCTCAAGGCCGGCAGCCCGTTGTCGCACGTCACCCGCGCCTCCATTTCGTTCGTGCCGGGATGCAGGAAGCCGGCCGCCTCGAGCCGCGCCGTGTTTTTCCAATGGGCGGGGAGCGTCGTGGCCGCTTTTTGTCCATTGAGGATCAACTGGCCCTGCTTAAAACAGCGCCAGGATACGGTCGCCGAGGCGGGATTTCCGGGCAGAACAAACACGCGGCGGAAGACCGCCGTCATGGGCATCCTGTCCAGCATGGGCACGCTCGGCGGCGCGGGATAGACAATCCAGGAGCCGGGGCCGGGGGCGAGAAAGCTGACGTTTGGATTGACGGCGCAGGTGTGACACAGCCAGCCGCCCGCGGCCGCCAGCAATCCCAGCAGGAAGATGGCGCGCGCGCGGTTCATCGTTCACCCCGGCCGGCCTTTATTGGACCGGCAAAAATTGCCGCCTTTGCGCGCACAGCGGGAAAAAAATAAAAAAAATTGGTCATATTTACTATGATTTAGCCGTATTTAGCCGTATTTACTTGAATTCTTGTAACCTCAACTTTTATGGCCTCCTCCGTTTTTTGGTAGAGCGAGACTCCTTGCGGCGCCGTCGCCCGGCCATGGCGGCCAAGGAGCCTCGTTCCACCGTGACGAGACGAGAGGCAGGCCCAGCCGGGCCGAATTGTCCACTCTCCATGCTCTCATTGTCAAAGACCAAGGCGACATGCCGCCTACTACACTACACACTATCATGTATAGACTCAAACGCAAGTAAAACATTCAAATATTTTCGCGCGGACGCCATTTTCCCTCCCGGCCCCGCCACCCCAAGCCGGCGCCATGCGGAAACGCGCCTGGGAAAACCAGGGCCGCCTTTCCCTGCCTTGACCAAAAACAGCGTCAAAAGTGAGAACCGAAACCGGGACGACACCCCCTGCAAACCGGTTGCCGTCTGCCTTGGGGGGTATGTCCCCACCGTTAGTTATCGTTACTGACCGTAAGTCCCCAGATTAGCCGCAAAAAAGCGCAAAAAAAGGCACCCTCTCCTCGAAGGAGAGGGCCGGGGTGAGGATTCTTCCTCCTTTTGCGTTCCGTGCGTTCCTTTGCGGCAATTCATCGGCTTCATCCCATCATTAACGCGGCCTTGATGCGACGCGCGCACACTGCCCCGCGTTTTGCAAGATCGTGCTCCCAAATCCGGACGACCCGCCAGCCATTTTTCCGCAATGTTCGATTCACCCGCCGATCCCGCGCCTGATTCCCGGCGAGTTTCCGTTTCCAGAAGGCCCGGTTGCCGTCCGGGATGTTGGAATGTTTCGGGCAGGCATGCCAGAAGCAGCCGTCCACGAACACCGCCACCCGCGCCTTCCAAAATACAAAATCGGGCTTGCCGAAGACCTTTTGATTCCGCCGCCAGCCCGTGATGCCGTTCTTCCGCATCAACAGAGCCAGCGGTTTTTTGATGGATTAGCGCTATGCAATTTTGGTCGTTTCTGGCAATCTTTCGGCCATGTCGAAGGCACCGGCAGTCACATGGACTCGCGAACACTTCCTGATCGCGCTCAATCTCTATTGCAAACTGCCTTTTGGAAAGCTCCACAAGGGCAATCCCATCATCGTGGAGACGGCGGCAAAAATGGGCCGGACACCCAGCAGTTTGTCCATGAAACTTTGCAACTTCGCCGCGCTTGATCCTGTCCAACAAGCGCGCGGGATACGCGGCCTTCCCGGTGCGACGAAGCAGGATAAAGCCATGTGGCATGAATTTCACGCAAACCTCTCCGCGCTCGGCGCGGAGAGCGAGCAGTTGCTCCACGATATGTTTACCCGCGATGAAAGCAAAGAAGTGGATTTTCTTGAGCAGGACAAAGTGCGGCTCATCGCGCCGACTGGGCCGACCGAATCCCAAGCGACCGTCAAAGTCCGCCGAGGTCAGCAATTCTTTCGTCAAGCGGTTTTGACCGCTTATGATGTGCGCTGCTGCATCAGCAGCATCAATGTTCCGCGCTTGTTGGTGGCGAGCCACATCAAGCCGTGGGGTCAATTTCCAGATGACCGGCTGAATCCTCAAAACGGTCTGTGTCTTTCGACGTTGCATGATGCTGCTTTTGATGCTGGACTCATCACGCTGGATGAACAATTGAGGGTGGTTTTAAGCAAACGGCTGCGGAGTTTCTTTCCGCAGCCGGCACTGGAGCAGAATTTCGTCCCGTTTGAGGGCTCGCCGATTCGTCTGCCAGATAAATTGGCTGAGCCCGATCCTGCATTTCTCGAATTTCACCGCACACATGTTTTTGTGTTGTGATCTCAAATTGTGGCGCGAATCTTGGCGATTTCTTCGGCGAGTTTTGAACTGCGATAACAGACGCCAGCCATTTGAGCTTCAGAGCAGTAAAATTCGTCGTCTTTAAGTTCTCCTTTTGCAAACCGACGACAGGCTTCTTTCGCCACCGGCGCAAGCACGACAGGCCAGCCGCTTTGCTCGAAATACGGATTCGCTAGACGCGGTTCCATTCGGCTGAGCGGCAAATAGTCTTTTGCATCATCCGCGATGCGCGTTCCATTCTCCAAGGCGCTATCCGGGTGAAGACCGACGTACAGAAAGGCTATGGAATACCAAGCCCGCTTAAGATCGTCGGCTGGCACGGCTCTCAGGGCGCGTCTATCGAGGTCCAACAGCGGCAGCAGCCAATGCACGGCTTCTTTTTCATCTTTTGGAATTGGTGCCAGATAAAATTTGGGTCTCTGAAATTTTTTACTTGTTTTCTCGATGTAGTTTTTTACGGCTAGGCCAACCGCCTCGCCAATCAATGGCGGCACGGCGTTGCCGATGAGACGAAACTGGGACGTTCGAGCGATGGGAAACTCGAACCAGTCGGGAAAGCTCTGGATGCGAGCGGCTTCGCGTGGCGTCAGTGAACGGTTTTGCGTTGGGTGAATAAACATCAGCCCGTCTTTGCTCAAGTGTGCGACAATGGTAGAGCAGGCTTCCCAACGGCTTTGTCGCGTGTAACGGTCTTTGAATGTTTGTGTGTCGTAAGGAAACTCGAATTCAACGCCGCGCCGCATAGCTTCGGCGGAACTTTCGCCTTCCTTCAACAGCAAAAAATCGCGGAGATCCCGGACACTGTGCGGACGAGCGCGGTGAGAAGTCAGCTTTTTGCTGACATCAATTTCTAAAACATCAAAAAGATAACGTCCGCCATAGGTTTTGAGTTGGTTCGTGAACCGGTCCACATCGTATTCAGACTCCTCGGTCCCACCGCCCGCTGTCAAAGGTGGTAAGTCGCCAATTGCTTCCCAGAGTGAAATCGGGGACTTCAATCCTGGAGTTCCATCGGGATTTCTATCAATTCGCGGAGCGGGCTTGATCTCCCGGCGGAAGTATTCAGGCAGGTCGAGACGCGTCGCTACAAATAGTTGCCGCCGCCGCTTTTGCGGCACGCCAAGATCTGCGAAGTCCTCCACTTGCCCATGAACGCGGTAGCCTATCGCTCGCGCCTCTTTCTGGAGGCGGGCGAAATACTCTCCACCACACGCGGAGCGAATACCGAGCACGTTCTCCATGATGAAGACCTTCGGTTGGAAGTATTCCGCATAGCGCAGGAATTCCTGATAGAGGAAACGGCGCTTATCTTCGACAAGACGCTGGCCATGATTCGCCCCATCCACTTGGCGAACGGTGCTGAATCCCTGACAAGGAGGCCCCCCTACAATGACATCAATTTCATTTGTCCCAAGAACCTTCGCCAGTTCCGAAGGGGCAAATTGGGTCAGGTCCTTTTCCAGAATATGCGGGATTTTAGACAAATTCTTGTTAAGGACCTTGATGGCTTTGGCGGCCAGATAAATTGATGACTTCTGGTCAGCTAAATTGATTCCGCCCGGCAGGGCTGGGGGCGGTGGTTCTTCTTTCCAAGTAGTGGCCCCTTTCCAGGTAGTGAAGGCCCGGCGAGCGCAGGGAAGATGCGGTGGAGAGGCAGCCCGACTAGTCCTGGGGCCTGAGGATGTCGTTCCAATCGTGCTGGGAGGGGCGAAGGCGTTGGACGGCGGGGCGCAGGGCGATCATGGCGGCAGCCATGGCGTCGCCGGTGGGATCGGCGTCGAAGCCGCAGTAAACTTGACAACCTTGGTCCAAGATGGGCCGCAACCAGAGGGGGTTGGGGCGGGCGCCGGCGGTGGAGAGGCACCGGTATCCGGGATGGAGGGCAAAGCAACTGATGGCGTCAATGGCTGATTCGCAAAGGACGATGGTGGACCTGGGTTGGGCGGGAATGGCGAAACAGCCCAGGTCTTTGCGGGAGCCGGGAGCTAAGCCACGCCAACCTAGTGGGGTGGTGCCGCGAAGTTCAGCGCCGACGGGAACTTGGTGCTCGGTGCATAGAAGGAAGACGGCGTTGGCTCGGGCATCGGCATAGAGGGTGCCGGAGTCGAGGAGCGAGGCGACCAAGCCGGAAGGCAGGCGCCGTTGAACGATCAGGTAATCGCGCACACGTGTCAGTTGGCCGGGGTCCGGCTTGGGGAGCCGCAGTTCGGATGGGGAGGCGGGCGGGAGTGGCCTTGGTTCCTGTGGCAGGAGGCCACCGGCGAAGTGGCTGACCAGCCAATCGACGGCGCCTTTGAAGTCGAGGCCATGTAAGTGAATGACCAAGTCAATGGCCCCGCCACCACCCCGGCCCGAAGTCCAGTTCATGAACTTGGCGCCGGTGACCGAGAGAGTGGCCGCCGGGGTGTGCCACTTGTGCCGGTCGTCGCGGTCGGGCTGACCACCGCACAAGGGCAGCACCCGTTCCAGCGGAATGGTTCGCAGACGCTGGGCTAAGTCTCGGCGCTGGGCGAAGGTCATGGCTCGGCGCAAGGTTCGGCCTCCAGCGGGGACCTCAAGCTCTTGCAGCCTTTCATATTGATGACGTGGCTGTTCTCGGTGAGCCGGTCGATGAGGGCGTTGGTCAGGTGGTCGTTTTTGAG
>Ga0224555_1000342_pt1 | contig 71234 bp, 70 predicted proteins | sample 714S23034metaG_FD_180687 | JGI IMG/M metagenome (GOLD analysis project Ga0224555, IMG submission 180687) | Peat soil microbial communities from Stordalen Mire, Sweden - 717 S2 30-34 | ecosystem: Environmental > Terrestrial > Soil > Wetlands > Peat | place: Sweden: Norrbotten County, Stordalen... | reverse complement strand
TGCCGTCAAACAATCCCAGCCGCGCCACGTGTCACGCGCCCGGCCACGCAAGGCAACGCAAAGTCCCTGCGTCCCTGTTCCTTGTTCCCTCGTTCCCTCGGCCCCTGCTTTCCGCCGCCTCACAGTAAACTAAAAACCAATGCCGGGATTTCACGTCGAGCACTTCGGATGCAGGGCCGCGCGCGCCGATGGCGAGGCGATCGGCTCGCGCCTCAGCGCCGCCGGTCAACATTCTGTCAAACAGCTTTCCGATGCCGATGTGGTTATTGTCAACAGTTGCAGCGTCACTGCCGAAGCCGATCGCCAGGCCCGGGCCTTCATCCGCCGCGCTCATCGCTTGAATCCCGAGGCAAAAATCGTGGTTACCGGCTGCTACGCGCAGCGCGCGCCCGAAGAACTGGCCGGAATCGCCGGCGTTGCCGCGGTGGTGGGCAATAGCCACAAAGCCCTCGCGCCTCAGATCATTCAGTCCATTTTGAGCGTGGCTCGCACCGGCGCTGCCGATGCCGCGCCGGCTCTCGTTTCGGTTCAGTCATTGCTCTCCGGCAACGCGCAAGTCTGGGTCGACGACCGTTTCGCCCACTCCTTCATCGAGGAGGCCCAGCTCGTTCCAGGCGCGCAGACGCGCCCTAACCTGAAGATTCAGGAGGGCTGCGGAAACCGTTGCTCATTTTGCGTTATTCCACAGACGCGCGGCTCCTCCAAAAGTCTGGCCGCCGCAACCGTCTTTCGACACGTCGAGGAGTTCGTAGCCGCCGGAGGCCAGGAACTCGTCCTTTCGGGAATCAACCTCGGCCGCTGGGGTCGGGATTTCTCTTCCTCCGAGCCGTCGCCGCGCACTTTGGCGGAACTCGTTCGGCACCTTTTGGAGTGCACCGGACTGCCGCGCCTCCGCCTCAGCTCCATCGAGCCGATGGATTGGGATAGCGATCTGATCGCCCTGATGCGGGAATTCGGTGGCCGGCGTCTCGCTCGCCATGCGCATCTGCCCTTGCAATCAGGCTCTGACGCCGTGCTCCGCCGCATGTTCCGCCGTTACCGGCCCTGGCACTACGTCGAGAAAATCGAAGCGCTGCTCGGCGCCGCCGGCCCTGACCTCACCATCGGAGCCGACGTTATGGTCGGCTTTCCCGGCGAAACAGACGCCGAATTCGCGCAAACCCTCGACTTCGTGCGCAATTTGCCCTTCGGCTACCTCCATCTGTTTCCCTTTTCGCCGCGGCCCGGGACGCGCGCATGGCCGCTTCATGCCGAGTCGGCGGTCCCTCACGCAGTCGTGGCAGATCGCATGGCTGCGCTCCGCTCCCTTGCCGCGCAGAAAAGCCGGACTCATCGCGAGAGGTTTATAGGAAGGGAATTGGAGGCCATCACGCTGCACACGCCGCCCGCGCTCGTGGCCCTCGGCCGGTCCGCGGCCCTCACCGGAAATTTTCTCCCCGTCGAAGTCGATGGCCAGTTGCCCGCAAACCGTCTCCTGCGCGTCAGTCTGACGGGAATCTCTCCGGAGGGCGCGCTCCAGGCTTGCCATTTCGCGTAAGCCCTTTGTTCATTAAAGCCAAGCCAATGCTATACTCAGGGGTGCAATCGTGGTCCCGCGGCGATCCATAAGCAGGCCGCTTGGCGGGCGAGCACACCATCTGGAGGAGCACCATCGCACTCGACAAACGTTCGGCAAAGTCCTTTATCCGCATCAACGACCGAATTCGCGCACGCGAAATCCGCGTCATCGACGAAAACGGCGAACAGTTAGGCATCCTGGCGCCCTTTGAGGCCCTCAAAATCGCCCGCGAACGCGGACTGGACCTGGTCGAGGTTTCACCCAACGCGGTCCCGCCCGTCTGCCGCATACAGGATTACGGCCGCTACCTCTACGAAAAAGAGAAAAGCGAACGCGCCGCCCGCAAAAAACAAAAAGTCATCACCGTCAAAGAGGTCAAGTTCTCCGTCACCGTGGACGAGCACGACTACCAGACCAAGAAAAATCAGGCCGTGCGCTTTCTCACCGAGGGCGATAAGGTCAAGGCCAGCCTGCGCTTCCGCGGCCGCCAGATGGCGCACCGCGAACTGGGCTACGAGATCATCAACCGCCTCATTCAGGACATCGGCGAGGCCGGTATCGTGGAGTTCATGCCCCGCATGGAAGGCACCATTCTGCACGCGATTCTGGCCCCGTCCAAGAAGCAGGAACAGCCCAAACCCAAGCTGCCCGCGCCTCCGCAGCAGCCCGGCGCACCGCGTCCAACGGCTTAGCCCAAGCTATCTTTGAAGAGTAAGACAAAGGCCGCCTGGTTGGGCGGCCTTGGTCATTTCTGGATTCGGGAACTCCAGCTCAGTCGAGCCAGTGCATGCTTTCGATCCAGGTCTCCTGCGCCGGCGCACTCAACGGCAGAACGATGAAGCCTTCGCGCCAGTGGCCCTCCTCGCGGCGCGGCGGGCTGCCCACAATCCGCACCGCCGCGGGGTTGTGCTCTTCCAGAGCCAGGCCCGGCAATCCGCCCACAATCGCCTGCAACTGATCGTGGTTGGGCGGCCGATTGGTCGTGAATGGAACCACGGCCCGCAGCGCGGCGTACGCCTCGGCCAGATCGATAACGTGCGCCCGGCGCTTGGAACACAGTGGCTTGATCCCCAGCGACTTCCAAGCCGCGTGAGGGTAGCTCTCCACCAGCACCCGCTCCTGCGGCGCGCCCGACTGGTCGAGAGTCGTTAGCCGGCGCCAGCCGCGGCGGCACAGCCCGTCGTACACGTCCATGCAGAACTCGGCAAACGCCCGGTAAGTCATCGGAGTCACAATTCCCGGAAGCCCGGTTTTCGCGGCAGTGTTGAGTTGGCGCTCGCTCACCCGAGCGTGCGCCAGACCATTTGATCCTGACTTCCATGCCTGCGGCCCGTCCAGCATCATCACGCGAATCCCGCGTACGCCGCACAAATGGTTCAGCCGGCCGGCCAGCGTTCCCGCGTCGATCGGATCGTTGTCAATCTCTCCATCCAGCCCCGGTCCTTCGAAGGGAACAATCTCGCAGGCAATGGGTTCGCGGCCAATGGATTGCTGCTGCCATAAGCCGCGCGGCGAAGTTCGCGCGACCGAGGCCTCCGGCTTTCGGCCGGAATTCCGGCCAGGACTTCGGTCAGAACTTCGGTCCAGGATCACAACGCCCAAATCGGACCAGCGACGGTAAGCGAGATCGACTGAGAGAACGGCCACAGCAAAAAGGGTATTCCAAAAGCCGGGCGCGGACCATCGGAAATTGGGGCGGATTCGCAGTGCGCGGGCTGATTTGAAACCGGCGCGTCGAAACGGGAAATCATCGCAAACATCCTGACCGGCCGCGCATCGGGCCCCATCAGCACCGAGATCGAAGCCGCCCCATATGCGGAATGCCCTGTGCTAAACTCCCTTGCGTCATGCGAATCCGACTCAGTCTGCTCTCAATTCTGCTCCCGTGCTTTCTGCACGGCGCCGCCGCACTCCGCGCCCAGGAAAGCGGCGCGCCGCATCTGGAAAAGCGCGGCGCGGCCACCCAGCTCATCGTCGACGGCAAACCTTTCCTCATGCTCTCCGGCGAGCTGCACAACTCGTCCTCGTCGAGCCTTGAATACATGAAGCCCATCTGGCCCAAACTCGGCGCCCTGGGCCTGAATACGGTGGTCACGCCGCTCAGTTGGGAGTTGATCGAGCCCAAAGAGGGAAGCTACGACTTCGCGCTCGTCGACGGCCTGGTGGATCAGGCCCGCCAGGCCCACCAGCGCATCGTTTTTCTGTGGCTCGCCTCGTGGAAGAATGGCATGTCGAGCTATGCGCCCGTGTGGGTGAAGCAGGATTCGCACCGCTTTGAGCGCGTGGTTTTGCACGGCGCAGAGGTTGAGGTGCTGAGCCCCATGTGCGCCGCCACCGAGCAAGCCGACGGGCGCGCCTTTGCCGCTCTGATGCGCCACCTCAAGGAAATCGACGCTCAAGACCACACCGTGCTCATGATGCAGATGGAAAACGAAGTCGGCGTACTGGGCGGCTCGCGCGACCGCTCTGAAGCCGCGGACAAGGCGTTTGCATCCGCCGTGCCCGGCCAATTAACCGCATACCTCGCGGCTCATCGCGAGAATCTTTATCCCGAGCTGCGCGAGTTGTGGGACGCGAGCGGCGCCAAAGCCGGCGGCACATGGTCTGAGGTTTTCGGCAACACCGAACGAGCGGATGAGATCTTCATGGCCTGGCAATACGCGCGCTTCATCCACGCCGTGGCCGCGCGCGGCAAGGCCGAATACAACATTCCCATGTACGCAAACACCTGGCTCTCGGGCGATGACATGCCCGGCCAATATCCGAGTGGAGGGCCGGAGCCGCGGGTCGTGGACGTGTGGAAGGCCGCCGGACCGGGGCTCGATTTCTACTCGCCGGATTTGTATCTGCCCAACTTCGAGGAGTGGTGCCGGCGCTACCATCGCGACGGAAACCCGCTCTACATGCCGGAGACGCGCGGTGGCGCTGCAGGCGCGGCCAACGTGTTCTATGCGCTCGGCGAAGAAGCCGGATTCGGCTTTTCCCCCTTCGGCATAGAATCCGAAGCCGATGATAAAGATCCGCTGGGAGAGAGCTACAAAGCCATCGCGGCCGTCGCGCCGCTGCTGCTCGAGCACCAAGGCGCCGGCGACGTGCACGGCTTCGTCCTCGACCGCGACCGTCGCACCGCGGACTTCACCATCAACGGCTACTCCCTCCACGTCAGCCTCGACAACAGCTTCAACAGCCTCGCCGAGAGCGGCTTCGGCCTCATCATGGCCGACGGCAAAGACGCGTTTCTAGGTGTTGGCAAAGGCGTCCGGGTCACCTTCACGCCGCTTGCCTCAGACCCGCTCAAGGCCGGCATCGCAGCCGTGGAGGAAGGAACCTTCGAAGGCGGAAAATGGGTTCCAGGCCGACGCCTCAATGGCGACGAAGACGACCAGGGAACGAGTTGGCGCTTCGATCCCCGCCAAGTGAGGACAGAGAGGATTTCGTTGTACCGGTCTGAGTGAGGGGTGGGTTATCGCACTTGCTGCCGAAGTGCGAAGACCGCCCGCCGCGCTAGAATTTACTTATGCCCGCCGCCGCTGCTTTATTGCCTGCCGTCCTGGCCAGGTACGAGCCTGTAATCGGACTCGAAGTGCACGTGCAACTGCTTACCGCCACCAAGGCGTTTTGCGGATGCGCCAACCGGTTCGGTTCGGCGCCTAATACCAACATCTGCCCGGTGTGCCTGGGCCTGCCCGGCGCGCTGCCGGTGCTCAATGCGAAAGCCGTTGAGTTTGCCGCGCTGGCGGCCATGGCGCTCAACTGCAAAGTGCGTGAGCGCTCCATCTTCGCGCGCAAGAATTACTTCTATCCCGATCTGCCCAAGGGCTACCAGATTTCGCAATTCGACAGGCCCATCGCCGAACACGGCTGGATCGATGTACCGACCGCTAGTGGCGCTATGAAGCGCATCGGCATCACTCGCCTGCACATGGAAGAGGACGCGGGCAAGAGCCTCCACGAAGGGTTTGCCGACTCGGCCACGCGCACGTATCTTGATCTCAACCGCTGCGGCACGCCGCTCATCGAGATCGTGAGCGAACCCGACATCCGCACTCCCGACGAGGCCTTCGAGTACCTCACACGCCTCAAGGAAATCCTGCTCTACACTGGCGTCTCCGACTGCAACATGGAAGAAGGTTCGCTGCGTTGCGACGCCAACGTAAGCGTACGTCCCAGGGGCCAGGAAAAACTCGGCACCAAGGCCGAAGTGAAAAACGTCAACAGCTTCCGTTTCATCCGCGCAGCTCTCGAATACGAGATCGAGCGCCAGATAGAGGTCATCGAATCGGGCGGCCGCGTGGTCCAGGAGACCCGCCTCTGGAATTCCAATGAGGGCCGAACCTACTCCATGCGCTCCAAGGAGCAGGCGCACGATTACCGCTATTTCCCCGAGCCCGATCTGCCGCCCCTCATCCTGACCCCGGAATTCCTCGCGCAAAGGAGCGAGGAGCTTCCCGAGCTGCCCGAAGTGCGCCGTGCCCGCATGATCGCGGAATACGAATTATCCGCGCAGGATGCGCACACGCTCACCGCATCGCGCGAGTTTGCCGACCGCTTCGAGTCCGCCGCCAGGACCGTCAAAAATCCCCGCCGCGTAGCCAGCCTCCTCATCAGCGAAGTGGGCGGACGCCTGAATGCGCGCGGCCTGGATCAGGAGCAGTCGCCGGTCTCGATTGCCGGCATTGTGCAGGCCGCCAACCTGCTCGACGAAGGCAAAATCAGCTCCAGGCAATTGAAGCAGCTCTTCGACATCTGCTTTGAAAAGGGCGAGGATTTTGGCCCTGTCTATGAGCGCGAAAGGCCCGAGCAGCTCACCGACGCCTCGGCGATCGAAAAGCTGATTGACGAGGTCATCGCCGCCAATCCCAAACAGGTGGAACAGTACCGCGCCGGCAAAAAGACAGTCGCTGGATTCTTTGTGGGGCAGGTGATGCGCGCCTCGAAGGGACAGGCCAACCCCGCCCTTCTCAACGAACTGGTGGCCAGGAAACTTGATAGCTGAAGCGCGCCACAGCGGAATCAGAGTGGTTACACTCATAGGCCCACCCCTCAAGTGGCTTTTTTTAAGAAAAAGCCACCTTGGGTGCTCCTGCCTGGGCACTGTTACTCTGGTTCCGCTCTAGCGAGCTCCGGTTCCGTGCCCAGCCAGGCGCCGCGCCGCATCGCGCCACGGGGTGCGCACCGCATAGGCAGGTGTTGCTGTAACGCTCCGCTTGCTTACCGCCAGCAGTTTTCTTCTGAGCAGCCATTGCACCGCGGCCTGTGCGGAGCTTTTTGACACTCCAACTGACTCAGCCAGCTCGCGGTAGCTAGCTTCCACTGCGCCGCCCAGGCGAGCCTCTTCTGCGGCAATCCAGAGGTAAACCACGAAGCTGACCGGCTTTCGGTCGTGGCCCACCAGGTCCCGCATCAGCACATCAATCACGTAGTCGTCGAATGTCGGCATCGCTATATCGAGAATTACTATAGCAATAAATAGCTGATTGCAGTGCGGATTTTGTCTGCGTTATGCTCGGCACATCGTTGGAGGCCAAAATGGTTCGAGGAATCAAATTCGTGGGCATTCCGGTGAAGGATCAGGATGCATCGCTGAAGTTTTACACTGAAGCCATGGGCTTCAAGGTTGCTACCGACCAACCGTTTAATGCAAAGCAACGGTGGATTGAGTTGCTCATTCCGGGAGCCGAAACGGGCCTCGCATTATTCACCCCGGAGGGTCACGAGCACCGCATTGGGGAATTCCAATCCATCTCCTTTTGGTGCGACGATGTGTTTGCCACCGCAAAAATGCTGCAGCAAAAAGGCGTCGAATTCGAGCAGGAGCCGAAGACTGAATCGTGGGGGTCGGCGGCCATCTTCAAAGATCCCGACGGCAATCTATTTGTACTCTCAAGCAAGGGCAAGCAGAAATGACGACACGCTCCGCGCAGACAGGCGGGCAGATTCAGGCCCATCAGGAGTCGGATTAAGACTCTACTTGAGCTTCAGGTCGGAGATGAAGTCCTTGCGGGCGTCCCACGAGCTGACCGTCTTCACCGCGCTCTTCTTGCCGTCTTTCTCCGCCCACAGGTCGAAGTCTTCGGCCATGTTGACCTGGGCAAAATAATAATGGCCGTCCGCGGTAGATGAATAACTGCGAATGGATTTGGTCTTGTCGTTTTTCAGGAAGACCGTAACGCCGGCCACGGGGCTTGAGCCCGTATTCAGCACCGTGCCCCTCACTGTGCGATCGCCCAGGTTCAGGGCCTGCGCAGCAGGCGCAAACAGGCCGCCCGGCGGCCCAAAGGAAATGATTCCGGCCGCCAGAGCGGCAATTGCGGCTCCCGCCAGAAGACGTGCCCGGTGTTGCTTCACTCTTCCTCCTCATCCTCTTTGAAGAGATCGTCTTCTTCTTCGAGGTCGTCCTCCATGCGGGCCAGTTCCAGCGGTTCGACGCCAACCACCTCGTACTCCGAGCCGCATTCATCGCAGGCAATCACGTCGCCTTCTTCCACTTCGTCAATTTCGATATCCAATACATTGTCGCATTCAGGGCAGCTGGGCATGGCAGTCTCCTCTCTCTCCAAAAGCAATTCGTAGCAGCGTTGCGATTTACTCCAGCAACTCTCGGCTCCGCTCCCAAACCAAATATCAGCCCTCGAGGACCTCGGCGGAAACGGAAATTGCCGCGAAACGATTTTGCCTCCAGGATGCTTTGATTCTGGTTCCGCTATAGTTTTAAGTGCAACCCGACCTCAGGTCAAGAGCCGGCGATCCAAGGCTAAAATCCGAACTGCGGAGACTCTACCACGAATCCCTCCCAAACGCTGCAGGCCATCGCCGCTTGACCGCAGTTCCGCACCAGCTTTGCAGCCATTTCATGACACCGGACAGCTTCAGAGTTTAACCTGTTGATTGCGATGCCCAGATTCGGATCCACTCCGTTAGCCTTCCCCGACTTCAAAGGCGCCACGCGCCGGTTGATTCTGATCAACCTCGCCGCCTACTTTGCGCTCCTCGTCGCGAATATCGCCTTGCGCAACCAATCTATTGACCTGGCAGGTTCGCTCGGCTTGGTCCCGGGCCTCTTTCTGCACGGCAACATCTGGCAGCCGCTCACCTACAGCTTTGTTCACATTGGCCTGTGGGGAACATTCCTGGAACTGCTTTCGCTCTGGTTTCTCGCCGGCTTTCTTGAGATGCAGGGCCACAGCCCGAGCTGGGTCATGGGGCTTTACGCCGTGTCGGTGCTGGGCACGGCGGCGGCCGCACTGGCTATTTACGCCGCCAGCCCCACGCTCGGATATTCAATCTCTTTCGTCCCCATTACTGGCTGTTTCGGCGGCATCTTCGGGTTGCTCGCGGTCATCGGCCTGCTCTATGGCGACGTGCAGTTCATGATGTTTCCCTTGCCCATCGGCATCAAGGCGCGCTACCTGGTCATCATCTACGCGCTCGTCTCCATCGCCATGCTCTTCAGTGCCCAGCGGATGTACGCCTTTGCGCAGCTCGGCGGCGCGCTGGCTGGAATGATGTGGGCCAGGATGGCGCCGCGCCGCGGAGTCTCGTTCCTGCTTAGCGAAAACTGGTATGGCCTGCGCAACCGCTACTACCGCTGGAAGCGCCGCCGCGCCGCGCGCAAATTCGAGGTCTACATGCGCTCCCAGGGACGCACCGTGCGCTTTGACGGCCACGGCCGCCAGCTCGATGAGGACCCCGACGACAAGAAACGCTGGAACTGATGCCGCGCCGGCGCGATAAAATAATCTCGAAATGTCCACAAAAATAGTCTTTCTCTTTCCCGGGCAGGGATCGCAGGCGGTTGGCATGGGCCGCGATCTTGCTGATCGATTTCCCGTGGCCGCGCAGACCTTTGCCGAGGCCGATGAAGCGCTCGGATTCCCGCTTTCGCGACTTTGTTTCGACGGCCCGGAAGAAGACCTTCGCCTGACCGAAAACACCCAGCCGGCCATTCTCACCGTGAGCGTGGCCGCGGCCCGTGTGCTCGCCGACCACGGCGTCGAGCTGGCGCTCGCCGCAGGTCACTCGCTGGGCGAGTGGTCGGCCCACGTGACGGCGGGAACGCTTGCCTTTGCCGATGCGGTGCGCGCCGTAAAGGCTCGCGGCCGCGCCATGCAGCTCGCGGTTCCGGCCGGCCAGGGCGCCATGGCCGCAATCCTCTCGCTCGATCCAGCCCAGGTGGCCGAAGCCTGCGCCGAAGCCGCCGCGGAGACCGGCCTGACGGTGCAGGCCGCCAACCTCAACTCGCCCGGCCAGACCGTCATCTCCGGCGCACTTGCCGCTGTCGAAAAGGCTTCGGCGCTGTGCAAGACCAAAGGCGCACGCCGCGCCGTCATGCTCCCTGTCAGCGCTCCCTTCCATTGCGCGCTGATGACCCCCGCACAGGAAGAAGTGGCGCGGGTGCTGGGCGCCCTCACCATGGTCGATCCCCGCATACCCGTCGCCGCCAACGTGACTGGTGCCTTGGTGACCACCGCCGACGCGGCTCGCGATGCGCTCATTCGTCAGGTAACAGGCGCGGTCCGCTGGGTGGACTGCATTCAGTCGCTCAAGGATGCCGGCGCGGAGTTGTTCATCGAGACCGGCCCCGGCAAAGTCCTCTGCGGCCTGCTCAAGCAAATCGATCCCGCCCTGAAGTCGCTGAATGTGGAAGACGCAGCCAGCCTGGAAAAAACGCTGGTGGAAATGAATTGCCCCGTCCGGTGAGGCGGGCGACGCTAATCCGGGTCTCCCAACTCCCGCAGCAGGAACGCGTAGTCGAAAGCGATTTCCTTCAGGTAATCGTACCGACCGCTCGCGCCGCCGTGCCCCGCCTGCATATTGGTCACCAGCAACAGCGGGTTGCCATCTGTTTTCAGTGTCCGCAGCTTGGCCACATACTTGGCCGGCTCCCAGTACATCACCTGGCTGTCGTTCAGTGAGGTCTTCACTAACATCGCTGGATAACTCGCCGCGCGCAGGTTATCGTAAGGCGAGTAGCTCACCATGTAGCGGAAATAACTCTCCTGGTTCGGATCGCCCCACTCCTCGTACTCCGGCACCGTCAGCGGCAGGGAAGCGTCCAGCATGGTGTTCATCACGTCCACGAACGGCACATGCGACAGGACAGCGCGAAACAGCTCCGGCCGCATATTCGCCACCGCGCCCATCAATAAGCCGCCCGCCGATCCGCCCTCGATGGCCACTCGCTTCGCATCGCCGTACCCCGCCGCGGTGAGATGCTCAACAACCGCAATGAAATCCGTAAATGTATTGCGCTTCAACAGCATCTTGCCTGCGTCGTGCCACGGCTTGCCCAGGTCGCCTCCGCCGCGGATGTGCGCGTACGCCATCACCACCCCGCGGTCGAGCAGGCTCAGCCGGTTCGAATTGAAGCCCAGCGGCAGCGAATAGCCGTATGATCCGTACCCGTAGACGTAAAGCGGATTCATCTGCGTGCGGCTATCCTTCCGGTAAACGACTGAGACAGGAATCTTCACGCCGTCTGCCGCCATCGCGAGCACGCGTTCGCTGGCGTAGCATGTGCGGTCAAAGCCGCCCGGAACCTCAAGCTGCTTCAGCAGCGTCGACGAGCGCGTAGCCACGTCGTACTCGAAAACCGAACCGGGCGTCACCAGCGACTCGTAGGCATAGCGGAAGGTCGTCGCGTCGAAAACGCGGTTCACGTGGGGATGCGCGCTGTAAGCCGGTTCAGGGAACTTGATTTCACCGGCGCGCGCCGCCTCTGCGCCATCCCCGGCAAACCTCCACAAGCGCAGCCTTGGCAGCCCGTCCTGGCGCTCGCAGGCGACGAAGAAGCTCGAAAACAATTCGATGTCTTCGAGCATCACTTGGTTGCGGTGCGGGATCAGCTCGGTCCAGTGTTCGCGGCCAGGCGTCGCCTCCGGCGCGGATACCAGCCGGAAGTTGCGCCCGCGATCATTGCTCCGGATCAGCCACAGCCCGTCGCGGTGGTCGACCGTGTACTCGTGCTCGTCTTCGCGCGGGCTGATCAGCGTAAACTCTCCGCCTGGCTCACCAGCCGGGAGAACATGGCACTCGGTCGTCGTGTGGCTGGCGGACTCCATCACCAGAAATTCGCCGTCACGCGTGCGCCCCACGCCCAAGTTGAAGCGCTCGTCGTCATCCTGATAAACCAGGGCGCAATCGCTGAGTTGCTGGCCGCGGGCCCTCCACAGTTGGAACTGGCGCTTCTGCTGCTCGTCTTCCACGGTGTAATACAGCGTGCGGTTGTCCGCGGCCCAGCAGAGCGAGCCCACCCGCTCCACCTCGCCGGGCAAGGTCGCCCCGCTCTCCAGGTCCTTGATGTGCAGCGTGTACTGGCGGAAACCCGTGGTGTCGGTCGAGTAAGCCAGCCAACGACCGTCGTCGGAGATGTCGCTGTCGCCGATGGCAAAAAAAGTGTACTCCTCGGACAAAACGTTGCCGTCGAGAACAACCGCCTCGGGCGCATCGGCGTCGGGCCCGGCGGCGGTGCCAGGTTTGCGGCAGTAAATCGCATATTGCAGGCCTTCCTCGGTCCGCGTGTAGTACCACCAGGCGCCGTCGCGATAGGGCACCGAAACGTCCGTCTGCTTCATGTGGCTGAGCATCTCTTCGTAGATCTGGTCGCGCAGGCCGGCAAGTGGCGCCAACCGCGCTTCTGCGAAAGCGTTTTCAGATTCGAGATAGCGCGTGACCTCGGGATTCTCCTGGTCGCGCAGCCACGCGTAGTCGTCCGTCAGGACAATTCCGTGCATCCGGGTTTCCGTCGGATGCTTCGGCGCGATCGGCGGTGTAGGAATCTCACTCATTCCGTTAACAGTGTAGTGGAAGCACAGCTCTTAGCTCCTAACTTTCAGTCTCTCGCCCCTTTGTGGCGGGAATCAGCCTCCGAGGCCGAGCGCGGCTGCCGGGCGAGGCGAGAAGAGCTGGAATCCGCCGTGAGGGAACCTCTGCCCAGCCTTCCACGTACAATAGAAATCGATGAGAGGCCTTCAGCGCGCACAAACGGCCGTTTTTCTGCCCCTTCTGGCAGCGCTTTTCGTCTTTTTGAACGTTCCATCCCGCGCCGAACGAGTCCAGGACCTGCCCCAGCCCACCGATTACGTCAGCGACCTGGCCCACGTGCTGTCGCCGGAGGCGATTGCCCGCATCGATTCGATCTGCGCGCAACTTGACCACTCCCAGGCGAATGCCAAAATCGCCGTGGTCACGATTCACACCCTCGCCGGCGACGATTCCGCGGACTACGCCAACCAGCTTGAAGATCATTGGAAGATGGGCGACAAGGGGCTGAACCGATACGCGATGGTGCTGCTGGCCGTCGACGACCACCAGCGCCGGATCGAAATCGGTTATGGCCTTGAGGGAATTCTGAATGACGCCAAGGCCGGCGACATCGGCCGCGAGATGGTTCCCGACCTGCGCGCCAACGATTTTGACGGCGCGGTGCTGCTCGCCGTGGGTGAGATTGCGCAGGACATCGCGGCCGATGCCAAGGTAACGCTCAATCAAGACGAGCCCATGCCGATGTCAAGCCGGCCGGAGCACCAGGGCTCGCCGCTCGGAAAGCTGATTCTGATCATCATTGTGATGGTCCTCTTTGGCGGCGGCTCACTGCTCCGGATGCTTTTCGGTTTCGGCCTCTTCTTTGGCGGCTGGGGCGGAGGCACGTGGAGGGGTGGCGGTGGAGTCGGGGGTGGTGGTGGATTTGGCGGCGGGTCCGGCGGCGGATTCAGCGGGTTTGGCGGTTCCGGCGGAGGTTTCGGCGGCGGCGGCGCCGGAGGCAGTTGGTAGGCTCCCTGATTGATTGAAAACAAGGCTTTCATTGATGGAAAGCCGGAGGAGACGAAAACGGTATGAGTCGTGGACTTGGAATTACGCTGGCGGTTGTGGGCATTTTGCTTCTGGTGGTCTTCATGGTTTTCGGCAGCTACGTGAGCGCGAAGAACCAGATGGTGGCCAAAGACCAGATCGTCAAGACCGCGTGGTCAGAAGTCGACGTTCAACTGGAGCGGCGCGCCGACCTGATCCCCAACCTGGTGGAGACCGTGAAGGGGTTCACCAAGGAAGAAAGCACGGTCTTCGGCGACATTGCGAATGCGCGCGCCGGCATGCTGAACGCGCAGGGGCCAGCAGCCAAGATTGCGGCCAACGGGCAGCTCGACGGAGCCATTGGACGCCTGCTGCTGCTCACCGAGAACTACCCGCAACTGCGTTCGAGCGACCAGTTCATGCGCTTACAGGACGAGCTTGCCGGCACAGAGAATCGCATCAGCGTGGCGCGCCGTCGTTACAACGACGCGCTGCGCGACTACAACACCTTTGTGCTTCAGTTTCCCAACAGCATCTGGGCGGGAATGGCCGGCTTCCACGCAAACAACGCGTACTTCGAAGCCAGCCCGGACAAGCAGGCAGTGCCCAACGTCAAGTTCTGACCGCTGGCTTGACTTTGCCGTTCCCGCAAACCGCGGGAACGGCAACGGTCAATTCCGCATGAACGAAGTGAAGCTGAGGAAAATAGCCCGCCACCGTTTCAGCCGCTCGAGTAGAAATGCCTGGGTGACGCCGCCGTCAATCTCAAAATCCATGTTGACGATCACGTCATTGTCCGAATCCAGATGGGCCTTCAGAAACCGCTTCTTGGCATTCCACTCGTTTACCTTGGCGGGTGAGGGCTTATCGGCGAAACCGGCGGAAAACTGCAGGCTGTCGCTGCGGCTATTTTCGCAGCCATAGAAAAAGATCTGGCACATCATGCCTTCGACACGGAAGCGGATCAAGGGATCTCCGCCCTTGTCCGTGGTCAGTTCCGGCGCAAATCCCATTTCGCGAATAATATCGCTCAACTCAGGACCGCTGATTGTAGTGAAGATCTTGGGCGCGGATTCCTTATCGGCAAAGAGACCCATTTCAACTCCTCCTCGTTAGCGTCTGCTGCTCACTTGAAAATCTCACAGACTGCCGATTGTCGTGGCCGTGCGAAATGCTTTTTGGACCCGGGCCGTGGCAATGGCGAAAGTGAATGGACAGAATAGTATCACAGCCCCCGATCCACCCGGAATGGTGTGTAAAACCGACAAAAAAGACGCAAAAAAGGCCATTCCACAGTTGCGGAATGGCCTTTAGTAAACGACGCCCAGCGGGAGCGGATCGAGTCAGCTACTTACGCGGATCGAGTCAGCTACTTACGCGGATCGAGTCAGCTACTTAAAGGAGGCAATGCCGCTGGCCTCATCATCGTAGATGTCAAAGACCGTGTAGAGCTTGGTGAGTTGCAGCAGGTCTTTGACCTTCTTGTTCAATTGCAGCAGCTTCAGGCTGGCGCTCTGGTTTCTGGCCGTCGTGTAGGCGCTTACCATCTCGCCCAGGCCCGAGCTATCGATGTAGGTGACGTCACCCAGATTGAGCAGAATTTTCTTCTGCCCCTTGCCGATGAGGTCGCGAATGGCGTCGCGCAACTGCACGCTACCCTCACCCAGTGTGATCCGTCCGCTTAGGTCCAGAACAGTAACCCCGTCAACTTCACGGGATGCGATCGTAAGTGCCACGGAATATCCCTCCTTCTCGGTAACTCGGTTATAACACTTCTTTGCGGGGCGGGTGGGTGAAAAACTCCCCAGCCGGCCCGGCCACGGTGAAGAAATGAGAGGATTCCATTCCCCCGCGCAAGCGCTTTACCTTTTTGGGGCCGCCGGCGCCAGATGTTTGACCAGCGTCAACTCTGTTCCGGGATGCAATTGTCGGAAGTGTACCTCATCCATCAGTGACCGGATGAGAAAGATACCGCGGCCGGTGCCGCGGAGAAGATTTTCGGGTGCCAACGGATCGGGAACATGTTCCGGATTGAAGCCCCGGCCCTGGTCCGCAATGGTGAAAATGAAGTCCGTCCCTGTGTTCTCAAACGCCACCTCGATCAGTCGCGTCTGGTCGTACTCGTTGCCATGGAGTACGGCGTTCACCGTCGCTTCGCGCACCGCCATGGCGATGTGAAAACGCTGGTCTTCATCGAGACCGGCCTCGGCGGCCAGCCTCTCCGCAGTCGCCTCGACTTCGCCAACGCTCTCCATGGTGGAGTTCAGCCGAAAACTCCACCGTCCTTTGCCGGGTTCGTTCACCTGGTCGCGTTCCGCCTTCGCTCCAGTGGGCTCCGCACCGCCCCACTGTTTCTTAACCACCTTGCTGGCAGTTTCACTTCTGAATGCGATTGTGTCAAGCGGAAGAAACTGCTCGAGTGGAATTAGGGAGCCAGAGACGGACCGGACAGGTGACTAAGCGTAAACTGCGGACGGGGGTTTTACACTCAACGTATGGAGCCGCGTACAACAACCCGGGTCAGCCTGACGGCGCTGCTCGGCACCCCCGTCACTGACGCGCAGGGACACCTACGCGGGCGGCTTAAGGACATTGCCGTTGCCACCGGTCCCGATGCCGGCAAAGTGGCCGGCCTGGTGCTGAAGACCAAGGCCGGCCTTTCCATTGTCCCCTCGCAGGACGTGATGGAGACACCGGCCGGAACGCTCGAGCTCCGCTCCGGCGGCGCGCTGGTTCCGCTTAAGGATGAGGGCAATTATCTCTACCTCCAGCAGGACCTGATCGACCGCCAGATCATCGATATTCACGGGCGCAAGGTGGTCCGAGTCAACGACGTTGATTTGGAGTGGCTCGGCAGAGGGGGAGTGCACTTGCTGCGCGTAGCCGAAGTGGAAGTGGGGATGCGCGGCGCCTTTCGCCGGGTCTTCAAAGGCATGCTGCCACGTGCCAGGCTCGAAACCCTCTCGCGCAAGTTTGCCGCCCGCGGCATTCCCTGGCAATTCGTCGATGTCATCGAAGTCGATCCGGCGCGGCGCGTCAAACTGCGCATCGAACACGAGCGACTTGCCGATATCCACCCCTCGGAACTCGCCGACATTCTCGAAGACCTCGCTCCGGCTGAGCGCGAGGCCGTTTTCGCTTCGCTCGACGAAGAAGTGGCCGCAGAGGCTCTCGAAGAGGTCGAGCCGAAGCTGCAAAAGGCCCTGCTCGAAACCCTCGACGAGGAGCGCATCGCCGATATCGTCGAAGAAATGGACCCCGGCGCGGCGGCCGACCTCCTGGCTGAATTGCCCGAAGATCAGTCTGACGCCATTCTCGAGGAAATGGAGCCGGAAGAGCGCCAGGAAGTCGAAGAACTGCTCGAATTCGACGAAAACTCCGCGGCCGGCTGCATGACCACCGATTTCGTCTATCTCGGCGTCGATTCCACCGTGGCCCAGGCCGTGCAGGCACTGCGCAGCTTCGACGGCGACCCCGAGAATGTGACCGAGGTCTTCCTGCTCGACGAGAAGCGCATTTTGCGCGGTGCCGTTTCGCTTCCGCGCCTGGTCATATCCCAGCCCGAAACCCGGCTCAACGTGCTCTCAGAGGCGCGCGTACTCTCCTGCCCCGCCGACCTGAACCAGCACGAGCTCGCCGAAATGTTCGATAAGTACAACCTCCATGCGCTGCCCGTCGTGGATGCGCTGGGCCGCATGGTGGGTGTGGTGCAGGCCGAACAGGTGATCAGCTTCCTGCGCGAAAAGCTTTAAACCGTCTCTGCATCGGCTGGCGTGTTCAAAGAACTCGGCCCGCAGGGCTCCCGAAGAGATCTTACCGAGCAAGAAGCAATCCTCGAAGGCAGCCTCCGCTGCTTCGCCGTCAAAGCAGTTGCGGATACAACGCAGTCGGGTGTTAAACTGATCCAGATATTCCTCTAAATCATTTGCTCATTCCAGTATTTATTTGCTGAAACAGCCAGGCTCGGGGAAACCGCGTCTTCGAACCCCAATTGGGAGGAATTATGGTGGAACCGATCAATAAGTGGAAACCTGTGACCGAGGAGTACAACAGCGATAGCGGGCCGCAATCGGACGCGCAACTCGTGGATGAGCAGGCGTCAACGCCCAATGCCCAAAAGAAGGCCGCGAGCCGCGCTCCAATGAATATGCCCCTTGGGGCTTACTTGATCGCCTGGTACTGCTTCCTCCGGGCGCTCATTTATGTTTTTTTCGGATACTCCCTCCTCACCGAACCGGATTCAATTCTCGCCAAGTGGCTGGTCGGCCGCGCCCCTGGCCTGGTCCCCATCACAATCCGCTACACGGGTGGCGATTCGGTGGGCAAAATGCTGTCGGAGGCGGTTTTTGTCATGGCCATCCCCTATGTGGTCATTGGCATTGTCTGGCTTATGCGCTACTGGCGTATTCGAGGGATTACCATTCTCCTTGCTGGAGCCTCCCTGGTGCGAACCGCCCTGTCACTCATGACCCTGACGAGCGGAGGAGTTGTTACGTCACTCTCCCCCCCGCAAAAAGAGGTTCTGTTGATCAGTTCCTTCTTTGATCTGCTCATTTTTCTCTACCTCACTTTGCATAAAGGCGTGGTGCGGGCATTTGCGAACCCCTATTGATGCAGCGAGTTGAGAACTCGGCTCAGTTTGAATCATCGGTCTCGGCCGTATATCTCTGAGAAAAGCCGCAGACAGATCGAAATCTGTGAAACAATTGCAGGATGGTCCAGTTTCCCAGGATTATCCAGGGCGGAATGGGTGTAGGCGTCTCCAATTGGCGCCTGGCACAGGCCGTCTCCAAGCTCGGCCAGTTGGGCGTGGTGTCAGGAACGGCGCTCGATTCGCTGTTTGTGCGCCGCCTCGCCGATGGAGACCAGGAAGGCCAGATGCGCAAGGGACTGGACGCTTTTCCCTTTCCTGAAATGGCCCGCCGCATTTGGAATGAGTACTTTCTACCCGGTGGCAAGCCTGCCGGCAAGCCTTATCCAGCATTGCCCATGCACCAGAAGCGCGATTCGCGCAAGCTCGTCGAGCTGTGCATGGTTTCGAACTTCGTTGAGGTCTTCCTGGCGCGCGAAGGCCACAAAAACCCCGTGGGAATCAATTTTCTTGAGAAGGTGCAGATGCCGCACCTGGCCTCGATTTATGGAGCCATGCTCGCCGGCGTCGGCTACGTGCTGATGGGCGCCGGCATCCCGCTGCACATTCCCGGCGTGCTGGACGCGTTTGCCGCGCACCACGGGGCCGAGTACCGGCTCGCTGTCACCGGTGCGAACCAGGAAATGGATACTCAGATGCGCCTCGATCCGGCCGACTACGCCGAAGGCCCGCTGCCTCTGCTTCAGAGGCCGAAGTTCCTGGCCATCGTTTCCTCGAATACCTTGGCCGCGACCATGCTGCGGCGCGCCAATGGCCGCGTCGACGGCTTCGTGAACGAAAGCCCGACGGCCGGCGGACACAACGCCCCTCCTCGTGGCAAACTGCAATTGAACGCCGCCGGAGAGCCTGTCTACGGCGAGCGTGACCGCGTCAGCATCGAGGATCTCCGCTCCCTGGGCGTGCCCTTCTGGCTGGCAGGCGGGTATGGCAACGCTGAAAAACTCCGCGAGGCGCTCAATCAGGGCGCGGCCGGAATCCAGGTCGGCACTGCGTTTGCTTTTAGTCGTGAATCGGGCATGAGGGCAGACCTCAAGAACCGACTGCTCCAGCAGGCCCTTGCCGGTGCCGGCCAGGTCTATACCGACCCGCTTGCCTCGCCCACCGGCTTTCCCTTCAAAGTTGCGCAGCTCGAAGGAACTTCTTCCGCGTTCCAAATCTATCAGGAGAGGAAACGCGTCTGCGACCTGGGCTATCTGCGCGAGCCGTACGCCGTGGGCGATGACAAGATCGGCTACCGCTGCTCGGCCGAGCCCGTGGAGAACTACGTGGCCAAGGGCGGCAAAATCGAAGACACGGTAGGCCGTAAATGCCTGTGCAACGCGCTGCTCGCCAACGTGGGACACGCCCAGGCTCGCAAAGACGACACGGTCGAACCCGCTTTGGTGACCGTAGGCGACGACCTGAATTCGATCGCGGATTTCATCAAGCCCGGCCGGGACAGCTACTCAGCCGCCGACGTAGTCGAGAACCTGCTGAGCCTGGTTGCCCAAAGCGAAGAACCTGCTTTCGCAACCGCCCCGGAACCTGTTTACGCCACCGCTTGATCGCCGGACTGCGCAGAGCGGCAATTGATCAGGTTGCGTGTGTCAGGTCTGGTGATTAACCTGCCGCTGCGTTTTCCTCTCAATGTGCCCGCTCAGTATCAGCATTACCGCTGCCGACAGCGCCAGCATTCCGCCCACCGCATAGAATCCGCACGTATAACTCCCCCAGCGGCCCTTGATCCAACCGATCGCCAGCGGTCCCACGAATCCGCCCAGATTCCCCATGGAGTTGATCAGCGCAATGCCTGCCGCCGCGCCCGCTCCGGACAGAAAAAGGCTCGGCATGGCCCATAGCGGGCCTTTCGAGCCGTTCACGCCGAAGCTCACGATTGTCAGCGCCAGAATCACGGGCAACACTCCGTGCGCATTGCCTGCCCATATAAACCCTGCCGAAGCGGCCAGGCACGGAATCACCGTGTGCCACGTCCGCTCCACAGTCCGGTCAGAGTTCCGCGCCCACACCACCATCCCCGCCACCGCCGCCACCCCCGGTATGGCGTTGAGCCACCCAATGGTCATCGACGAATAGCCAAATTGTTCCAGAAGCAGTGGCGACCAGAAACCAAGCGCGTAAAGACCCGCCGTAGTCCCTGAATACACCAGAGCCAGCGCCAGCACCCGCGGATCGCGCAGAACAGCCCAAACCGCCGATTCGCTCCCTTTCCGAGACTTGCCTTGAATCTGTTCCGCCGCCAGCGTTTGCGCCAGCCATGAGCGCTCTTCCTGGTTCAGCCACGTTGCCTGCTCCGGCCGGTCAGTAAGCACTCTCAGCGTCAGAAATCCCAGCAGGATCGCCGGCAGCGCTTCGATGATGTAAAGCCATTGCCAGTTATCGAGTCCTGCGAACCTTGGCAGTTCCATCAGTGCTCCGGAGATTGGCGACCCAAGTGCCGTCGAAAGCGGCGCCGCCGCCATGAACGCGGCGAAGGCCACCGCCCGCTGCCGTGCAGGAAACCACAAGCTCAGGTAAAGCAGCGTCCCAGGAAAGAAGCCCGACTCGGCAACCCCGAGAAGAAACCGCATGGCGTAAAAGCTGTGCGGCCCCACCACAAATGCAGACGCGGCCGACACCGCGCCCCACGCCGTGACCACCCCGGCAATCCAGAACCGCGCGCCCACGCGCAGCATCAACAGGTTCCCCGGCACCTGGAGGGCCACATAGCCTATGAAGAAGATGCCTGCGCCAAAACCGAACATCGCCGGCGTGAGTCCAATCGCCTTGCTCATGGTGAGGGCGGCAAAGCCAACATTGACGCGGTCAAGAAAGCTGATGAAATAGAGCAGAATCACAAACGGAAGAATCCGCGCCCGCAGCTTTCGCGCCACGCGGGCTTCCAGTTCGCCACTCAGGCCAGGGTCTCTCACCCTGCTGCCAGAGGCCTTTTGGTCCCCGCACGAAGCTCCGCGCAAACCGCATCGGTCACCTCCGCGGTGGTCGCCGTTCCGCCCAGGTCGCGGGTATGCAGCTTCAGGTTGGCGGTCACGTGTTCCACGGCCTGCATCAGCCGGCGCGCAGCCTCCGGTTCGCCCAGGTGCTCCAGCATCATTGCCACGGTCCAGAAAGTTCCCACCGGATTGGCAATGCCCTTGCCCATAATGTCGAAGGCCGACCCGTGAATCGGCTCGAACATCGATGGGTACGCGCGTTCGGGATTGATGTTCGCCGTCGGCCCGATTCCCAGGCTTCCGGCCAGCGCGGCGGCCAGGTCGCTCAAAATATCCGCATGCAGATTGGTGGCCACAATCGTGTCCAGAGACGCCGGCCGGTTCACCATCCGCGCCGTCATCGCGTCCACCATCTCCTTGTCCCACGTCACATCGGGAAAATCCTTCGCGACCTCATGTGCAATCTCATCCCACATCACCATCGCGTGCCGCTGCGCATTGCTTTTCGTAACCACAGTCAGTCGCCTGCGGGGCCTCGATGAGGCAAGCTTGAATGCATAGCGATGAATCCGCTCCACTCCGGCGCGGGTCATCACCGATAAATCCGTCGCCACTTCAATCGGAAATCCCTGGTGCACCCGTCCGCCGGCGCCCGAGTACTCGCCCTCCGTGTTCTCGCGAACGATCACCCAGTTCAGGTCTTCGGCCCCGCACCGCTTCAGCGGCGCGTCAATTCCAGGCAGTATCCGCGTCGGCCGCACATTCGCGTATTGATCCAGGCCCTGGCAGATCTTCAGCCGCAACCCCCACAGCGTAATGTGATCGGGAATCTGCGGATCTCCCGCCGACCCGAATAAAATCGCGTCGTTGCTCTTCAGCGCCTCCAGCCCGTCCGCGGGCATCATCGCGCCATGCTGGCGATAAAAATCTCCGCCCCACTCGAAGTTCTCAAACTCGAATTGAAAACTGCATTCTGCCACAGTCAGCGCCTCCAGCACCTGTCGCCCTGCCGGCACAACTTCCTTCCCGATCCCGTCACCCGGCACCGTTGCGATCCGATATGTTTTCATGGTGCGACCCCTTCGCCGAACACGCCAATTCTACCGGTTCGATGGGGACTCCAGAAGAACTCAATTCCCGCTTGGCGTAGATGTGGCTCCGGCAATCTGGCCGACGTCCAATGTCACAGGATTCTGCAGAACTATCTGGAACTGCCAGCCGGCGTCGTACAGGACATAGTCGGTGTTGACCGCACGATGATGTGCCCAAACAAACATCGACACCATCAAGGCGGCAAACCCGCCCCCGACTGCACCACCGATTACTGCCGGCGACGGCCCTACGCGAGGGAGAGTCGGAGGTTCCTGCTGCTGCGCGAGCAGACCAAAGCTGCCTCTGGCGGGTGTGGACGCCACAGTTCCTTCTTGAGACGTCTCGCTCGCCGTTGCCTGGGCCGGCTCAGACCCCGTGGCCGGAAGCGCAAGCTCTGCCTGGGTGTTGTCTGCATCAATCTGAACCGAGTACCCGTTCGCGAACAACAGGCGCGTGAATCGTATCTGCACAGCCGGCAGGTTTGTATGCGGGGCGCGGGCGGTCACAGCGCTTAATACACCCTCTGCGTAAGTGCCCGCAGGAATTGCCATTTGTGTGCCGGAAGTCACAGGAAACGCGACGATCGCCCGAACTGTATCTCCGGCTTTGCTGGATTTGCTCTTAATGGAGCTGACCAGAGTGAGGGGAATAGCTGTCCCGGCCGGAATCGTGATGGTGCTTGCCGTGACAGGGGGTGCATTCGATCCCGGCGCCGGTGCGCTGACGGCGCCTTGTGAAACCGCCACCGAGGTTTGTACTCCAAAAACAGCGGCAATCAACAGCACAGCGACCGAAGGTACTTGCATGAGGCATCTTCCTTTCTTTTTGCCGGGCAGAAAACCAACGCAATTCAATGCGCCGTGGCCGGGAGTGGGTTTGGGCTCTGGGCGCCTGGCGCGGTGACCGGCGCGCAGGAAAGCACAACTGGCGAACCCGGGCAGACCGTGCCTGATATGTCTGGAGTGCCCGGCGAACCGGGAATCACCGTGGGCGGGGATGGCGGAGTTCCCGGGATGACCGTGTCCGCCATTCCAGGCCCTCCCGGAATGGTGATGTCGGGGGTACCCGGAGATCCCGGAATGACGGTGTCGGGCGTCCCTGGCGTACCGGGGAAACCGGAAGTCGGCCGGCATAGCGTTGCGGACCTGAACGCACCGGGAATCGGAGCTCGCGAGAGCGGAACCGCCTGCGCTATCCGTGCCGCGTTTACCGCCAGCGGAGCCCCCAGTGTGAGCTCGATTTGCGCGCCGTTGTCCAGCAGCAGGTCATTGGCGATACTCACCTGCACGGAGATCGCGATCAGCGGATTCATCGCCCCGGCAGGATCTGATGCGTCAATCGCCGAGCCGGGGAGCGGAACCACGTATCCATCAGCAAGAACGATCTCGGTGAAAAGGACCTGGAATTCGGCCCGGTTCGAGCGCCGTGTTGGCGGAGTGAGCTTTTTCACCAGACCTTCGACGTAGCTGCCCGGTGGAATTGCAATTCGGTTGCCGACGATGACCGGGAATGTAGTTTGAGCGTAGAGTAAATCCCCAGGTTTCGCTGTTTTGGTCCACACCGGTCGAATCAGGACCAATTCCACCTTGGCGCCCGCAGGAATCGTCAATGTCTGGAGCGCGTTTGCCGTAGTGACTGGCGCCTGTGCAGCGGCTCCGGGCCCCGCTTGCCCTTCTGCTGGAGCCCATAGGAGTGACGCAGTAAGGAGAGCGGTTGCCAAGCGGAGCATCGATACCACCTCCATTGCTGGGGTATCCATTGCACAAGACGTCGATACAGGCTGGATTGTTTCACGCCTTGCAACCGGTTAGCTTCAAGGCCGAAGAAAAAGCCGGTCTATTAATGAAAAATGCTTTGCACCTTTTTTCTCCTGTGGCTGAGGCAACGTCCCCGTCATACCGCAACACGAGACGTACGCCCGGACTGTGACCTATGGCACACCTGCTTCTCATTGGCTGCGGGACAATGAGGTTGTAGGGTTCGCCTGCCATTCCGCTGCGGGCCCAGGAGAACATGCAAATGAGCGATCTTGCTACGCTGGCTGAATCTGTTGCTGTTGACCCTCTCGTCGGTCATCCCGCCGACTATCACGTCTTTCACAAGTTCATCGAGCGCTGCAAGAACCTGCCGGCCATTACCACGGCCGTGGTCTGGCCGATGTCGGATGTGGCCATGAAGGGCACGGTTGAAGCTGCACTTGAGGGCCTGATCGAGCCCACCCTCATCGGGCCGGCAGCCGGGATGAAGGCCCTGGCCGACAAAATCGGCGTCGACATCGGCGCCTATCCCATCCTCGATGCCGACACGGAAGAAAAGGCCGCTGAAGTAGGTGTGGCAATGTGCCGCGCCGGTAACGCCCAGGCCATGATGAAGGGCAGCCTGCACACCGACGAGTTGATGAAGGCCGCCATGCAGCGCGATACTGGCCTGCGTACCGCCCGCCGCATCTCCCACGTCTTCATCATGGATACGCCGGCTTATGCCCGCACCCTGCTGATCACCGATGCGGCTATCAACATCACGCCCGAGCTTGAAGACAAGATCCACATCGTGCAGAATGCTATTGACCTGGCTCACGCACTTGGTATTCCCGAACCCAAAGTTGCTTTGCTTTCGGCCGTCGAGACCGTTAACCCCAAGATCAAATCCACGCTTGATGCCGCAGCTCTCTGCAAGATGGCCGATCGAGGACAAATCACCGGTGGCATCCTCGACGGACCGCTGGCTTTCGACACCGCCGTGAGCGTGAAGGCCGCCGCCATCAAGAAGCTGGTCTCGCCCGTCACCGGCCAGGCCGACATTCTCGTCGTTCCTGACCTCGAAAGCGGCAACATGCTCGCCAAGCAGCTTGAGTACCTCGGCGGAGCACAGCTTGCCGGCATCGTTCTCGGTGCCCGGGTGCCCACTATTCTTACCAGCCGCGCCGATTCAGCCGAGACGCGCCTCACCAGTTGCGCGGTCGCCGTGCTGCTCCACTACGCCACGCACCCCACGGTGAAGGTCTAATCAAGTCAGCCAGTCAGCAAGCCGCGCAACCGGCTTGCTGGCCTGCCTGTCCGGTGCCGTCTCATCTGCGAAACTCAATCCATGCCCCTTTCCCGACCGGCCCTCATCTTCGACCTCGACGGAACCCTCACCGACTCGAAACCCGGCATTCTCGGCTGCCTGCGCAAGGTACTCGACGACCGCAACATGAGCGACTTCGGCTCCCTCGACCGGTTCATCGGCCCTCCCGTCGAAGAGTGGGTTGTCGAATTGCTTCCTCACGGAACCGAAGAAGCGCGCCTTACCCTGGCCCGCGACTACCGCGCCTGCTATGACCGCGAAGGCTGGTCGAACAATTCCGTCTATCCCGGCGTTCGCGAAATGCTCGAGCAGTTTCACAACGCAGGCTTTCCCCTCTTCGTCTGCACTTCGAAACATCAGCCATTCGCCATCCGCATCCTCGACGCATTCGAGCTCTCTCCCTTCTTCGCCGCAATCTACGGCGATAAGGTCGAATACGCGAGTCACAGCAAAGTCGACCTGCTCGCCCGCATCCTCGGCGAGCACGCTCTTACCCGCGATACGGCATGGATGATCGGTGACCGCAGCTTCGATTTCCATGCTGCACAAGCCAACCAGCTCCGCTGCCTTGCCGCCGGATGGGGTTACGGCTCGCCCCAGGAATGTGCGAAGGCCGATGCGGTTGCCCCCACTCCCGCCGATGTTTTTGCCATTGTCTCGAAGCAATCACCCGCGACAGGCTCTTCCGGCAATCCGCGCATTCTCCTCCCATAATCAAACCCGTCAAGGCAGGGAAGACCACAGCTGCTGAGAGCCCTTAAGGCTCATCCCGCTCAGTTCGAAAGTTGGTTCCTCCTTAGCAACGTGAGTGGCGTTTGCTCTCGGTCGGCATGTGGAAAACAGGTCATATTATCATTCCCATGTTAAATGACTGTGGAATATACCAAGCTAAGTAATTGATAAAAGTTGATCTAAGAAAAAATATTGACAATCGAATATGATTTCGCTTAATCTGATGACGGTAACACCTGACCATACAGGAGGAATATCATGCGTCAAATCCTTACAGGTACTGTCATCCTCGCTTCACTGCTCCTCCCCGCAGCGGCTCGTGCCAGCCAACCACCGGACGATGCCTCTGCCTCAACCCAGATTGCTCGTGTAAGCACAGGAGTCACCGCGCCAACGCTCCTTCATTCCATCGGCCTCACCATTCCCGATGGACTGCCCCAGGATGCGATTCCAGTCGATGCCCGCATCGGCCTCACACTCACCGTCGACGAGAAAGGCCAGCCTCAGGACGTTCAGGTCATTCAAGGGATCAATCCATTCTGGGATGCACGTATCGTCGATGCAGTGCGCAAATTCCACTATCGCCCCGGCACCATCGACAACAAGCCCACCCCGGTCGACTTGAACCTAACCGTCACCATTGCCCGTTAGTCCTGACGTTCGCCAGCCCTCCCCCAACCCAACAACAATAAGAAGGCGTCCCATCCCCGATGCGCATTTGCTGTCAAGGGGGGACGCCTTCGTTGTTCAGGCCCATGCCTGATTCATGCGTTTTTTTCGCTCTTCGCGGGCGCTCACGCGCTGCGATCACTGTGGCTGCGGCCAGCCTGGATCGCGATGTTCCCGGTAACTCGGGAAGCGAAAATTCTGCGCGGTCAGCTCCGTTTGCATTAGCCGCACCGTCCGGTATTCGCTGTAGGTGATGGGTGTGCCGGGACAAAGGTGATTGTCGGATCCCATTCTGATCGAAAAGCCGATCGGAAACATCGTTACCGCTGAAAAGCTGGATTCGGCCGGCTCGGTTTTCAGGTTCCCAACCCAGGCGGCCGCTTGCCCTGCTGTCGAAGACCCGGCCGGCAAACTGTTGCACGGGCCGCCTGACCACTGCGTTTCGACGTACGTGAGTGTTGGCTGGCGCTGAGCAGACCTGCAGAAGATGCTCTCGATCTGAGGCACCTCGGCCGCTCCGATTAGGACCGGAATCACACGCGGCGAGCAGATGCCGAAATCGGGTACTTCAAAATCATGGCCCGGCAGCGTTCGAGACCACACGCTGGTGCGCCGCGCCTCGGTGAGCGCAAACGCCAGGCGCAACGTGACCGGCGTCGACTGCACCCGGTTGAATAAATTGCGCGGCACTTCGAACGTCACGTTTGCATCCTGCGTGTCGGGCCGAAAATACCAGTCGTTGACGGGCTGCCACGATGAAGTCAAGCTCACCCCCCGACTATTTTCCACCGTCACCTTCACGCCGTTCGGGACCCATAGATCGCCCTCAGCCACTCCGGCCACGTGCAGCGGCAAAACCACTTGAACGCTCCCGGAACTGAGTGCCCGATGAGCATCCCCGGCAGTCTCGGCGTTTGCCCCCAACGTGAGTTGAACCGCCGCATTCTCACCGATGGTCGCGTGCGGGTATTTGTGGTTCACCATCGCATCGCTTGCGAATACCCACACGCTCAGGGCGAGCAGGAAAGGAAGCGCGAGCATGATGATGCGCGAGAGCGCGACCCTGCGAGCGGCATATTGGAGAGCGATCACGCCCGCGCAAACGCACAAAAGAAGTGGAAATGCTATGGGATTCTCGATTGAGACCGGGCTGTGGAGCACCCCTTTCATCAAAAGGGCCGATACGGCAATTGCTATTGCTGCCGCGGCAACAGCGATACATAGGAGAGTGAGCGTCATCCGTGCAAAATTAACCGTAACCGTTGCGATCGCCAGCAGCGGAAAGATCAAAGCGCTGAGCAGCATCATCTGGTAAAGAAACCCGCCGACATGCGCAAGAGGATGGAGTCCGGCGAGCGCTTCCAGGCAGAACTGCGCAACTGCGATTGGCAGATAGATGAAACACACCACGAATAATGCTTTTGCCGCCAGCAGCTTCTTCCACTCGTATGGCCGCGTGATCCAGAATTGGCGGTCGCCAACCGTCCTCTCGTCGTGGGCAACGCGCGCAATCAGCAGCCACCAGCTTATAGGGATCAGCAGGGCAAGGAACACGGTCAGGATCGCATCCTGCCGCGCAAACGCCACCTGGCCAACTGCTACGAGATTGCCGGGATTCGCCCACTGCCGGGAAACAACCCACGCAAATGCGACAGTGACCGCCAGCGAAAGCAGAATCTCGCCCCAAAAGCGGCGCATATCTTTGGCCAGTATGTGCAGGATCTGCTTCATGCTTCCGTCCTCCCGGAGTGAGTGTGACTGGCGGCGGATTGCGTATGCGTGCGCTGACTTTTTGCGATCGCCAGAAAGATCGCACGCAGGGGTATCGGGTCCAGCGACAGATCGCGCGCCGATGGAAACACCTCCCTGAGCGCGCGCTCGGTTGGGTCGCCCGCAAAGCCGCTGTGCACAAAGCGGACCACCGCGCCGTTCACCTCAACCTGGAGCCAATCCGCCGGAGGATTTGCGGGCAAAGTAACCGGACCATCCATCGTCACCGTCACCTCGCGGAACCGTCCCGAGAGTGATGCCATCTCTTCCGAAAACAGCATTCGCCCCTCCGCCAGGTAACCCACATGGCTTGAGAAGCTCTCGATCTCCGCCAGGTCGTGCGACGAAAGGAAGATCGTGGTTTCCGGCGCCCGGTCCAGCAATCCCTCAATCAATTCGTCCCTCACCAGCGGATCCAGCCCTGTAAACGGCTCATCGAGTACAATCAGCGCCGGCCGGTACGCCAGCGCGCTCGCAAATGCCGCCTTCATCCGCATCCCGCGCGATAAGTGCTTGAGCGGGCGCTTTAGCGGTAGGTCAAACTGCTCGATCAGTTGCTGCTCCAGTTCCCGGTCCCAGCGCGGATAGAATGGCCGCCAGTATTCCAGCATTGCGCCCACCGTCATCCATTCCGGCATCTCCTGGTTTTCTGAAACGTACCCGATGCGGTTGAAATCCTTTCCAGCAAGCCTCGTCGAATCGATTCCCAGAACCCTCGACTGTCCTCCGGTCGGCCGGAAAATATTCATCAGGAGTTTGATGATGGTGGTCTTTCCCGCGCCGTTGGCGCCCACCAGCGCATAGATCGCTCCCTCCGGCACGGCCAGTTCCACGCCATTCAGCGCTGCGGTCCGGCCGAAACTTTTCGTCAATCCCTCGGCTTGAATCATGAGCTTCATTCCTCTTCGCGCCCTCCGTCCTTTGTCTCGCCGCCCAGACGCTGCCAGTGCTTTGCAACGGAATCAATCGTCTCTTCCAGGCCAATGCCAAGCCGCTTGGCCTCCACCACCAGTTCTTCAATCTCCTGGCCCAGCAACTGGCTCCGCTCTTTCCGGGTCGCATCCGGCAACCGCGCAACCACCGTCCCAATCCCAGGGCGGTTCTCGAGCAGTCCCTCGTTGATGAGGTGGGCCACAATCTTGGCCGCAGTGTTGGGGTTGATCTTCAGTTCTTTGCTCAGCGCCCGCACCGATGGGAAGGTATCGCCCGGCCGTAGCTGCCCCGCGACCATCGCCCGCTTGGCCGCATACACCACCTGCTCGAATATCGAGATGCCGGCTCGGAATTGCACTCGGAAGGGAATCACATGTGTACTATCACGCATAGTACACTTGATTGTCAAGATGATTTTGGTGAGTTTTTTACTTGTTCTTCTGTGTCGCTTGAATGCGCGTTCAGCCCGTGCCGTATCTCAATCTGCTACTGCTGCAAGAACGCAGCTACCCTTGGCCCTATTTCGCCGGCGCACTGAACCGGCGCCAGGTGTCCGCACCCGGCAACTACGTCCAGCTCCGACTGCGGAACCAGCCGATGCATCTTTTCGGCCAGATTGAGTGGCGTGATCCGGTCTTCCGCGCCCCACAAGATCAGCACCGGCATTTTCATCTCCGGCAGCATGTTGTCGGTAACATCCCGCCCGGTTAGCATGGCCGCCATCGCCCGCTGTACCACCCTTCGATGCTCGATCGAGAGGCGCAGAATGTCCCGGGCCACAAACCCCGGCATATTCGGCGGATGGGGCATCAACAGTGCTTCGAGTTGTCCCACCTGTTCGACATTCGCAGGCATAAACAGCTGCGTATCCCAGTCAGGAACGGCGTAGATTCCAGCCGAATCGAACAGCATCAGCCGCGCGACCCGGCCGGGAGCTTCGTTTGCAATTATCTGCACAATCCATCCGCCCATCGACCAGCCGCCCAGGTCCACCTGCTTCAGCCCCAGCGCATCCATGAAACCAATCACGACACTGGCTTCGTCGCGCACAGAATACGAAAAGTCTGCCGGTCTCTCGCTGCGGCCATACCCCGGCAGGTCGGGCATATACACGCGAAACCCCGCCTTGGCGAGATACGGCGCCAGATTTCGCCAATCTTCTGCGCGTCCCCCCAGGCCATGCACCAGCACCACCGCCTGGCCGTTCGCCGGACCTTCGATGAGGTAGTGGACGCGACGCCCTTGAACCAGTACGGTCCGGTTTTCGACTCCAGTGAACGCCTCGCGAAGATACATGCTCCCATCGAAGTAACTCACCGGCCGCAGCCAGAATCCGATCCCGGCAGCGACAGCGAGCGCAGCCACAGTCCAAACCACCCTCCTCGCCAATCTCATCGTTCTTCCCCCATTGATCCTTTCCTTATCGCTCATTTTGGAGCGCTTGTGCCCGCTGCCAGCCTCGCTCCATCACCCGCACCGTTATCGGATCCAGCGCCTGCGCGCTGTGGCTGTTCCATTCCGCCCTCTCCACCCATCGCACCGCATCCGCATCCGACGCGGCCTGCAATGCGCCGCCCGTCACACGGCAAAGGTAATCGGCTATCACGTAGTGAAATCTCACCCGCTCGCCTTCCCGGAGAATCCTGTCCAGAAGCTCAATCAGTTCCAGCGGTTCCACTTTGAGCCCGGTCTCTTCCATCACCTCGCGTACCACCGCATCGGTGAGCGATTCGCCTACTTCAAGCACTCCTCCGGGCAGCGTCCAATGGCCCTTCAGCGGCTCGCTGCCGCGCTGCACCAGCAACACGCGGCCCTCCTTCACGATCACCGCGCCCACACCAACCAGCGGCGCCAACGGGAATTCTCTCTGCATGCTTCTTACGATAGTGCCTGCACCGTATAGTCCCACAACCTGGAAACCGGGACCGCAACCGGGAATTGCGGATGAATCCATGCACGGTGCCGCCCAGGCCGTCGCCGCTCTGCGCCAGGCCGGTCTCCGCGTCCTGATGCTCACCGGTGACTCGGCCGCCGCCGCCGCGCCCATTGCCCGCCAGGCAGGAATCACAGAGGTTCAGGCCGCACTCGATCCGGCCGGCAAACTGGCCCACATTCGCGCTTTGCAGCAATCCGGACTGCGCGTTGCCATGGTCGGCGACGGCATCAACGACGCTGCCGCGCTGGCCCAGGCTGATGCGGGCATCGCCATTGGGTCCGGAGCCGACCTCGCCCAGGAAGCCGGCGACGTCCTGCTCCTGCGCATTCAACCCTCCGCAATTCCCACCGCGATCGCCCTGGCTCGTTCAACATTGCGCGTCATGCGCCAGAACCTCTTCTGGGCCGCCGGTTACAACATACTCGGCATCCCGCTGGCCGCCGGGCTGCTCTATCCGGCCTTCCACATTCTGCTCACGCCCTGGCTGGCCGCCGCCGCCATGGCGCTCAGCTCCGTCTGCGTTCTGGCCAACAGCCTGCGCCTGCGGCGCTGGCAACCAGCCGCTGCGCAAGCGAGCTAAGCCCAGGCAAGCTAAACTATCGTCAGAGCCCGCTCGTGCGCATCCTTACCCGCTACATCCTCGGCGAAATCCTCTCCCACACACTCATCGGGTGTGCGCTCTTCACCTTCATCCTTTTCATGCCCCAGCTTCCTCACATCCTGGAAGTTGTGGTGCGCAACAGCTCTACGCTCAGCAATGTGATGGAGGTATTTCTCTTCACGCTGCCCAATCTGTTTCGGGTCACCATCCCCATGGCGGTACTGGTAGGCGTGCTTTTGGGGCTCTCCCGCCTGGCCTCCGACAGCGAAATCATCGCAATGCGCGCCTCCGGCCTGGGTATTGGCTACTTCGTGCGCGTCTCCTCCATCGTGGCCATCGGCGGCACTCTGCTGGGCCTTGCCAATTCACTCTATCTGGCCCCGCGCGCCAATCAGGCCATCCTGGAGATGGAACAGGCCCTTGAAACCTCGCAGGCTTCTTACGAGATCCAGCCCCGTGTGTTCTACGAGGATTTTCGCAACTTTGTCCTCTACGTGCAGAATGTTCACTCCGGGGCCGGTCCATCCAATTGGGACCAGGTCTTCATGGCCGATGTCTCCGATCCCGCCAACCCCACCATCACCACCGCCGCTACTGCAACCGTCGTGAGTGATGGCAGCCAGGAACTGCTCATGCGCCTGCGCAATGGAGCGGAAAATGAAACGGTCGACGGTCAGCCCGACCAATACAAAATTACAGCCTTCACTATCACCGACCGTCCTCTCGAGCTCAGCGCGCAGAGCGATATTCATCTGGGGCGGTTGGACACGGTCATCTATGCGCTGCCATTGAGGACCCTGCTTGAGCGTATCCGCGATCCCAAAAGCGGCCCTGACGCCAAGCGCTTCCTCATCGAGCTGCACAGCCGCTTTGCCTTTCCCGCCGCTTGCCTTGTACTCATGCTGGTGGGAGTGCCGCTCGGCGTTGCCTCGCGTCGCGGCGGCAAAAGCTCGGGCTTCGTATTCACCATCCTCCTGGTCTTTGTCTATTACTTCCTCTCATCTACCGGCATCGCCCTGGGCCGGCAAAACAGGCTCCCGGCTTTCTTCGCTGTCTGGTCCGCCAATCTGCTTTTCGCCGGCGCAGGCCTGTTCCTGCTTTGGCAGATGGCCAGCGGCGGCCGTGTCCTCTCCGCATTTGCGGGCTGGGCCTCGCAATGGCCCAGATTCAAGCCCGCATCCCAACCCAGGCTGAATGGGTCAAGACCCAACGGAACCGGGCTTACCGGTCTGTTGAGCAAATTCCAGACGCGCCCGCTGCGAATCCACTCCCGAAACACCTTTCCGCGCATTCTCGACGAATATGTGGTGCGCGAATTCATCAATATGTTCCTTCTCGTGCAGGCGGGCTTCGTCCTACTCATGATCGTTTTCACGTTCTTCGATCTTGTCGGCGACATACTCCGCAACCACATTCACCTCACCACCGTCGGCGACTATCTCGTCAATCTTACCCCCAGCATGATCTACCAGATCGCACCACTGGCCGTGCTCATCGCCGCACTCGTCGTATTCGGCGTCCTGAACCGCAACAGCGAGATCATTGCTATGAAAGCCACCGGCATCAGCCTCTACCGGCTCGTCATTCCCATCGTCTCCATCGCCGCCATCCTCGCCGTCAGCCTCTTTCTCTTCGACCAGTACTATCTGCCCCAAGCCAACCGCAAACAGGAGGCCTTGCGCTCCGTAATCAAGGGCCGTCCGCCGCAGACATTCCTTCGTCCCGAACATAAGTGGATATTTGGCCAGCCCCGTCCCGGCGAGCCCGGACGCATCTTTTACTACCAGTTCTTCGATTCGGAGCGCAAAGAGTTCGGCAATCTCTCCATCTTCGAGTTCGATCCCGCCACCTTCCAGCTTTCGCGGCGCATCTTTGCTACGCGGGCGTTCTGGGACGATGATTCCGGCTCCTGGCGCTTTCAAAACGGCTGGGAGCGCGACCTCCAGGGCGCCAATGTGACCACATATCGTGACTTCCTTGACACGTCGTTCTCTGAGATCCACGAGCCGCCCGACTACTTCAATTTCAAGGAAGACCTGCAGTCCCAGGAGATGAACTTCGGCCAGCTCGATCGCTACATCCGCGACCTGCGCCAGAGCGGATTTGATACCATGCGCCTCCGCGTCGCGCTGTGGCACAAGCTTGCCTACCCGCTCGTCGCCGTGGTCATGGCCGTGCTCGCCATCCCCTTCGCGCTTTCCATGGGTCGCCGCGGATCGCTTTCCGCTATCGCCATTGCCATCGCCGTCGCCCTGGCCTACTACGTCGTCGACGGCCTCTTCGGCGCCATGGGCAACGTCAATTACCTTCCCGCCGCGATGGCCGCCTGGTCGTCCGACGTTCTGTTCGGCCTGGTGGGCGGCTACCTGCTGCTGCGCACGCCCACGTAACGCGGTTCCGTCCTCCGTTCGTCGTTGCCTGACCGCGCGACCTCGTACAATGAATCCATGTTGCGCGATCTGGCCCCGCTCTTCACTTACATGCGCCGTTACCGCATGGGATATGTGTGGGGCACCCTCTCGTGTATTGCCACCAACGCCATCGCCGTGCAGTTTCCCAGAGTCCTGGGCAAAGCCGTCGATGCGCTCGGCAAAGGAGTGGCCCGGGAGCGGATTCTCCTTTTCGCTAGCCTGCTCGTCGCCATCTCACTCGGGAAAGGCATCTTCCTCTACGCACAGCGCTGGATTCTCATTGGCATCTCGCGCGAAATCGAATTCGACATCCGCAACGACCTTTTCCGCAAACTCGAGTTGCAGGACTCAGGCTTCTACCAGCGTTACCGCACCGGCGACATCATGGCCCGCATGACTAACGACCTGAACGCGGTCCGCATGTTGCTTGGCCCGGCGCTCATGTACAGCGCCAACACGCTCTTCCTCAGCGTCTTCGCCCTTTGTTACCTGCTGCGCATTAGCCCCTATCTCACCCTCGTGGCCCTGGCGCCCATGCCCTTTGCCAGCATCCTCATCCAGTACTTCGGCAGCAGAATCCATACCCGCTTTGAGCGCATCCAGGCCAGCTTTTCCGATATCTCCGCGCAGGCTCAGGAAAACTACTCCGGCGTGCGCCTCATCCGCGCCTTCGCCCGCGAAGTCTCTGAAATCGGCCTCTTTGAACGCCTCAATCGTGAGTACATTCGCCGCGCCCTGCGCCTGGTTCAGCTTATGGGCATGCTGTGGCCCACGCTCGAGTTCATCCTCGGCGTCTCCATGATCATCACACTGCTGGCCGGCGGACACCTGGTCATTGCCCATCGCATCTCGGTGGGTGATTTCGTCGCCTTCAACACTTATATGATCCAGCTCATCTGGCCCATCATCGCCATCGGCTGGGTAATCAATATCTTCCAGCGCGGCACCGCTTCGGTGAAGCGCATCGACGAACTGCTCCAGGCCGAGCCGGCTATCGACGACCGCCAATCCGTGGATTTTCCTTTTGGACCGGAATTTGTGCTAAAGGGAGAGATTGAACTCCGCCACCTCAATTTCAGTTACGACGAAACTCCGGTACTGCGCGATATCTCGCTGCGCATCCCCGCTGGCTCCAGCCTGGCTATTGTCGGCCCCACCGGCTCAGGCAAGTCGACGCTCGTCAATCTCATTTCGCGCCTTTACGAAGCTCCCGAGGGAACGCTCTTCATCGATGACCGCCCGGTGCGCGAATTTCCGCTTGCCGTGCTGCGCCGCAACATCGGCATGGTGCCCCAGGAAACCTTCCTCTTCAGCGAAACCATCCGCGAAAACCTTGCCTTCGGGGCGCCCCACGCCAGTGCCGAGGAACTCCTGCAGGCTGCCGAGGCCGCCCATATCCGCCAGGAGTTCGAGGAGTTTCCACAGGGTTTTGAAACCATGGTTGGCGAACGCGGCGTCACTCTCTCAGGCGGCCAAAAACAGCGCGCGGCCATCGCCCGCGCTTTGTTGCGCCGCCCCGCCATCCTTATCCTCGACGATGCGCTGGCCAGCGTTGACACCTATACCGAAGAGCGCATCCTCGGCGGCCTGCGCAGCTACACGGCGACCGCGACTACCATCCTCATCTCCCATCGCGTCTCTACCGTTCGCGGCGCCGACATGATCGCGGTGCTCGACCGCGGCAGGATTGTCGAGATGGGAGGCCACGACGAGCTTCTCGCCCGCGACGGCTACTACGCCGGCCTCTATCGGAAGCAACAACTCGAAGAAGAACTCACCGTCGCAGGCTGAATCAACTCAAGCCATCCAGCCTGAAGCTCCCCCCTCTTCGCCCGCCTCCGAGACGCTCTCTGCGCCGGTCTGCACATGCGCCGGCATGGCGATAACCCGCGTTGCCGCCGGTCTTGCGTTGGGATCCCTGGCTACTTCGCGCCAGGCTCCGCGCACGTTCCGTACGCAATCGATGGCGTGTGAGAATTTGGCCTTTGAAGCCGATTGCGACGCCTGCAGAATCTGCGCGAAGACCGATGCGTAGAATTCGCTCAGCGCCTCCGCAGGCCGGCCGCCCACATCCATGCGCAGCCGCGCCTGAAGGTGAATGATGATGTCCAGCGCCCGCTTCACCGCCGCCCGCCGTCCCTCCGCGTCGCCCCGCTCCACCGCCTCGATCGCTCCATGCAAAAAACGGATGATCCCGTCATATAGCGCCACCACCAGATCGACAGCCGATGCCCCGTCCAGCGTGTGTTCCCTATAATCTCCCATGTGATTATGGCTCCTTAGCCGCCCGGATTCTGGTCATAACCGGTGATCGCCGAGTAAAGCTCGTTGACCCCTTCCAGCTGTGTCGGCAGCTCTTCCATGACCTCGTTGGCGCTGTTCAGCTCGGTGGTCAGGCTCGACTGCTCCACTGAAATCAGGCTGTTTTCCTTCGAAATCTCCGCATTCAGTGTGGATTCTGTGCTGCTGTCGGAACTGGACGCAAGCGCCAGGATGCCGGTGGAGTTGCTGCTTCCGGCATTGGTCAGCATGTTTGAAAAGGACTGTCCCCAGCTGCTCGCATTCTGGAAGAACCCCACCACACCGCCGTAGTCCGTGTTCAGTACCGAGTCAAGAGAGGTGGCGTCGAAGGTCAGCGAACCATCGTTGTTTACGCTGATGCCCAGGCTGGTCAGGTTGTTGATGTCCGACGATGGGTTGTAGTTGGGCGTACTGATCGTGCCGGTGGGATCCACGATATTCGAAGTAATCGTCAGCGCGCCGGCCGACCCATTCGACCCAGAGGTCAGCGTCAATGCCGTTCCGGCGCTATTCGGGGCGGCAGTAACTCCGGTAAGGCCGTTGATTGCGCCCATAAGGCCGGAAAGCGTGTCATCCGACGAGTCGAGAGTGATTGTCTGCACGGAGCCGCTGCCCACCTGGATGGTCATCGATCCGCTGAGCGTGTCGCCGCTGCCGCCGACGGTGCCGAACGTGCCGGTGTCCGGCGTGGTGCTGGTGTACCCTGCGCTCTCATATGTCAGTGTCGATTGAGCCGTAACGGTGAGCGACGGTGTCACTGTCAGCGCACCATTGGCGCCTGCGGTTTGCGATGTCAGAGTGAGTGAGGATTCGCCGTCGCTTGTCGACACGCCGGCCGTCACACCGATATTGGCAGTGGTGATGGCAGCTGCCAGCCCGGCTAGCGTATTGACGCCACTCCCGGTGTAGATGGTGTTGGACCGCGGCGAACTGGGCGCTGCGCCTATCTGGATGGTCTCCGCCGTGCCGCTGCCCACCTGAATCGACAAAGAACCGGCGAGCGTGGTTCCTGCCGCTGAAGAAACCGCATCGAGATACCCATTGGGATTCTGCGTGTTTACACTGCCCAGCAGCTGCTCCTGCAGCAAAGTGAGCGTGGGGGAGCCGAACAGCGGCTCAGGCGTTCCCGAGCTTGTGTTGCCTTCCTGTGTGTTGAGCGCACTCACCAGCGAGTTGTAGTCGGAGACAAACTGGTTGACCGTGCTCTCGACATCCGTATTGTCGTTGCCGATTACGATCTGCACGGGTGTAGATGAGGCTGACAGCAGTTGGAAGGTTACGCCGGGAATCAGGTCGGTAACAGTATTCGAGGCGCTGGTAAGGTTGACGCCGTCCACCGTCATGCCGGCGTTCGATCCGGTTACCGCGGAGGTATAGCCCAGAGCGGTCACGCTGTCGGTGAGGCTGGAGTTCACGGTCAGCGTTCCGGCAGTCCCGGGAGTGTTTGATTCGAGCGAAAGGCTCGACGTGCCGTCGCTGTTGGTGACAATCGAAGCCTGAACCCCGAGGGTTGCGGTGTTCTGAGCGATATAAGTCTCCAGGTCGGAGAGTGTTGTGCCGCCTTCCGCCGAACTCACCTCTGCCATGGTGACTGAGGCTGAGGTACCGCTGCCCACCTGGATGGAGATCGACCCGGCAAGCGGTTCGCTGGGCCCTGAAACCGCCGCCAGGGTGCCGATTGAATTCGCGCTGCTGGTTCCGGCCGTGCCGGTGTAGGCCAATGTGTTTTGTGCGGCCGCGGTAATGGAATTCGCGCTGATCGCGATGTTTCCGCCGGCTCCCGATGTGCCCGACACCAGGCTCAACCGGGAGCCTGTGGCATCGGTCAGCACGCTCGCCGTGATCCCTGCGCCCGACGCGTTGATTGCAGACGCCAGCCCCGAAAGCGTGTTCTCGGACGAGTCCAGCGTGATGGTCTTAGCTGTGCCGCTGCCGACCTTGAGAGTGATCGATCCGGACAGCGTATCGGAGGCGTTCGTGATTTCGGCCAGGTATCCGCTCGAGGTCTGCGCCAGGCTGTTCACCGTCACGGTGTGCGTTCCCGCCGACGCCGAAGTGGAGGCCGCCGTCAGTTCGAGCACGTTGGTATTGGAACTGGAGCCCGTTTTTTGCGAAAGAATTCCCTGCATGTCGGTCAGCGAGCTCATGTCGTTGGAGAGATTTGAAAACAGCGTTCCCAGGCTCGAAATCGCCGTATCCTGACTCTCCAATGTCGTCAACTGCGTCTTCCACGGCGTTTCGACATTCTGGAGATTGGCCACGATCTCAGACACCGTCGCGCTCACATTGAACCCCGCGCCGCTGGTAGGCGACCCGAAACTCAGTCCAACTGTACCCATCCGAACCTCTCCTCGACCTCTCGAGCATCCGGCGAGCCAATCGGCTGAGTGGCATATTGGAAGAAGCTCATTGCCCGGCCCGGCTCTGCCTCAAATGCAAAAGGGGGCGTCCCTCCGGACGCCCCTTTTTGGTTGATGAACCACTGCGGTCTTACTGCAGCAGCTTGGTGACTTCCTGTTGCATGCTGTTGGCCTGTGCCAAAGCCGAGATGCCGGTCTGGCTCAGAATTTCGTACTTTGACATGTTGGAGGTTGCCGACGCGTAGTCGGTGGCCTGCACTGCGTTTTGCGCCGACTGCACGTTCTCCTGTTGCGTGCCGAGCACCTGGCTGACGGCGTTCAGCGTGTTGATTTGTGCGCCGATGTAGCCGTCCTGCGCAGCGACGGCGGTAATGGCGGAGTTCAGGCTTGTGAGTGCGGTTTCGGCGTTCGCCTGGTTCGTCAGATCGGTGGAAGCCAGGGACTGGCCTGCGGCGTCGGTGTAGCTGATGGTGGCTATGCTGCCGGCGGTTGAGGTGCCCGCAGCCGGCGTTGGAGCAACAGGGACCAGCGGACCGAGGCTGGCCCCTGCGTTGTTTGCTGCGTACGTAGTGGAGTCGAACGTGCCCACACCAGTGCCCGTCCACGACACGACGCTGCCTGCGGACGTGGAATATGACTCGCCGGAGGCCTCGTTCGAAACCCCGACTGAGTATGCCGCGGTTGCGGTATAGGACATTGCCTGACCCGCGCCGCTGCTGGTTGTAAGGGTATTGTCAGACAGGGTGTCGCTCACCTTCAGGCCTGTTGTTGCCCCCGTCGTATTCAGATCCAGGGCGCCCGAGGTTGCATCGACGCTGGCTGATACGCCAAGAGCGGAGTCGGCGGTGATGTACGATGCCAACTGGGTCATGGTAACGGCGTTGGCGGCTTCGTCGTCAGCAGTGGCAACCTGGCTTGTGGTGACGGTAGTGGCAGCTCCGGTACCGACCTGCAGGGTTACCGAGCCGCTCATGACGTCGCCGCCGTCGCCCTCTGTCGTTCCAGAAGCTGCGATGGCGCCGCTGAAACTGGAAGCGCTTGGGCTGGTGCCAACTCCGACGCCGCCCGTGATCTCGATGCCCTTGGCGGTCGAGCCGTCAGTTACGCCGGCAACGGCTGCGGTGGTGAAACTGGCAGTGACGCCGAGGCCGGAGTTGTTAATGGCGCTGAGCATGCCGGAGACGGTGTTGGAATAGCCGGTGCCGGTTCCGACGGCGATGGTGTGGGGTACGTTGCTGGTTCCTGACAGCGTGGTCAGTGTGAGGTCGGTCGTCCCACTCGCGTTCAGGGTATCGGTCAAGGCCGCGTTGTGCGTGCCACTCTCAAGGTTGATGAAGACATTTCCCTGGCTGGAACCTGACGAATAGGAAATGGCTCCCCCGGAGTCGCCCACGTTGGACGAAGAGAGCGAGCGGATGTTCAGGCTGTCGATCGATGCGCCGGTTGCAGACGAGTCGCCGGTGTAGATGTTGGTGTTGGAGTTGAAGACCGCCTCCTGGTTGTAGGTGGTCGTCGAGCCGATGTTGGAGATTTCCGACAGGATCGACTGGTACTCCTGGTTGGCGGCCGTATCCTGCGAGGAGTTGAGGGTGCCGTTCGAGGCTTCGGTAGCCAGCGTCACGGCCCGGTTGAGCAGGCTTGTCACTTGCGAGAGAGCGCCATCGGCAACCTGCAACAGCCCTGCACCTTCTGTTGCGTTGGTTTCCGATTGGGTGAGGGCCTGCTGGTTGGCCTGAAGGCCGTCGACCAGAGAGAGGCCGGCAGCGTCATCCGCGCCGGAGTTGATCTTCGATCCCGAAGACAACTGCTGCAGAACGGTGTTCAGGTTGTTGTTGCTGTTGTTCAGATTGTTCTCCGCATACACGGCGGAGAGGTTGTTCAAGACACCCAGGGACATGGGGTTCTCCTTTTGGATGCGTGGATTTACGGCCCTTCCCCGCAAGCGCCCCCATATTCTTTGCTTACCCTGGGTGGCTGTTTCCGGCTCGGGAACCGTCGCATCTGGCCCCTTCTTCGGCATGAGGCTTTTGGACTTTATGGGCGCGGCTTTTGTGTCCTGCATGGGACATTTCCGGCGGCTTGATTTTAATTTTTTAACTTTTCCCGCCCTACGCCGATAACCCTAGCGAAGGAGTTCCCGGCCATGATCGAACTTACCCGGCTCAACGGCAAGCCGATGGTGCTGAACAGCGATCTGATCAAGACCGCCGAGGCATCTCCAGACACCATGCTCACGCTTATTAATGGAGAGAAGCTGATTGTGCGCGAAGAGATAGCCGAGGTTGTGGAGCGGGTGCTCGTGTACCGCGCGCGGTTGCTGGCCGCAGTGGCCCGGCGCCTGCCCAAATTCGGCGATATCGAGCGCATTGTTGCCCTGGCAGGCCTTGACCTTGCTGCCCAGCCCGGCGCTCTGCCCGCGCCGCCCAAAACGAATCCCGACAACGATTGATGAATGGCGCCCATCCAAATTCGGAGTCAGACAATCTGGAGAATCGAGGAGCAATTCATGGATAAAGCGAGCATAGCCGGTGTGATTCTGGCCATCGTGGGCATTGTCGCCGGCCTGCTCATCGAAGGCGGCAATCTTGGCCAGGTTCTGCAACCCACCGCCGCCCTGATCGTTTTCGGCGGCACATTGGGCGCGGTTCTTCTGCAGTTTCCGCTTACCACGGTAGTCCCCGCCTTCCGCAGCCTGGGACACATCTTTGCCGCGCCGCGCAAGCACGAAGCCCAGCTCATCCGCCTGCTCATTGCCTTCGCCAACAAGGCCCGCCGCAACGGCGTAGTTTCACTCGACGCCGATCTGCAGACCATCCAGGATCCGTTTCTGAAGCAGACCCTGATGCTAGCCGTCGACGGCACTGAGCCCGCCGAACTGCGCAAGATCATGCGCGTCATCCTCGACTCCAGCATCGAGGACGATGAGCGTCTGCCCGCGGTCTTCGAGTCCGCCGGCGGTTTCTCGCCCACCATCGGCATTCTCGGCGCCGTGCTCGGTCTCATTCAGGTCATGCAGCATCTCGACAATATTCAGGAAGTCGGTCGCGGCATCGCCGTGGCCTTTGTCGCCACCATCTATGGCGTAGGCATCGCCAATCTCTTCTTTTTGCCGTTTGCCGGCAAGATGCGCATCCGCATCCGCGATGGCCACCGCAGCCGCGAGATGATGCTCGAGGGCGTTATTTCTATCCTTGAAGGTATGAACCCGCGCATGCTGGAGATCAAGCTGGCCGGCTTCGTCGACGACGCCGGGCGCGAAAAGTCGGAGCGTGCCGCATGAATCCCCGCGTACCGCGTACCCGAGTCAGCCATGACCGCTGGCTGGTTTCCTACGCCGACTTCATCACCCTTCTCTTCGGCTTCTTTGTTGTCCTCTACGCATTCGCCAAAGCCGACCAGAAGAAACAGGTGCAGGTCTCCCAGTCCATTGATTCCGCCTTCCGTTCCCTGGGCATTTTTTCTGAAGTCGCGCGCAGGCCTTCGAATCCATCCGCCGCCGGCCCATCCGCCGCCGGAACAGATCAGCCCGCGTTGCCCATGAACATCGTCATGGGCGAGGATGTGCTGGCTCCGGCACAGGTCAAAGACGATCTTGAGCGGATTCGCCGCGAGCTCACGCAGACCCTTTCGAACCAAGTCGCTACCCACACGGTTTCCATCCAGATGGGCCGCGACGGCCTGGTGATCAGCCTCCGCGAAGCGGGTTTCTTCGCCTCCGGATCAGCTACGCCCAAGCCTGAGACTCTTCCCACCCTGCGCCAGATCGCGGCTTCACTCGGCCGCACGCCTTACGATCTGCGCATTGAAGGCCACACCGACAACATTCCGATCCACACCGCAGAATTCGACTCGAACTGGGAACTCTCGACAGCGCGCGCCACGTGCATCGCCCGGCTCCTTCTCGACCAGCGGCTCATCTCTCCGGATCGCCTCTCGGCCGCCGGCTATGCCGAATTTCATCCGGTAGCCGACAATGACACTCCCGAGGGCCGCGCGCAAAATCGCCGCGTCGATCTGGTCGTCCTGCCCCGTGCCCAAATCAACTTCGCGGCACCCGCTGCCCCCCAACCCACCGGCGCATGGCGCAAGATCACCGACGACCAGTGAGCGAAGCGAGCAGCGTTTGCCGGTTTGCAGTTCCCTGCTCCCTATTCTCTAGTTCCCAAGTCGCTAAGTCCCTGCGCCTTCACTCGACGCCCAGAACCTTCACGATCACCCGCTTGCGCCGCTGGCCGTCAAATTCGGCGTAAAAGACGCGCTGCCATGTTCCTAAATCCAGCTTCCCGTTGGTCACCGGCAGCGTAGTCTCGTGGTGGAGCAGCAGCGACTTCAGGTGCGCGTCGCCGTTGTCCTCTCCGGTCCGATGGTGCTTGTAGTCGGGCCGCGCAGGCGCCAATGCCTCCAGCCACTTGCCAATATCCTCGATGAGCCCGCTTTCATGGTCGTTGACATAAACCGCCGCAGTGATGTGCATCGGAGAAACAAAGCACAACCCTTCCTTCACTCCGCTGCGCCGCACAATTTGTTCCACCTCGTCGGTGACGTGTACCATCTCCCGCCGCTTGCGAGTTTCAAACACCATGTACTCCGTATGGCACTTCATGAAATTCTCCTGAGAAACGGCTTATTGCGGCCGGAAAGCATCGCCGCTCGCTCAACACTTATCCTAAAGATAGCCGTGACTTCTACCAACGACCTCTCTGCCGATGCTCTTTCCCAACGCGGCCTCGATCTGCTCGCCGCCGGATCAGCCGCTGAGGCCACACTGGCTTTTCGCGCAGCCATCGCCGCCGATCCAAGACACATCGAAGCCCATCACGGCCTGGTTCGAGCGCTGCGCGATTCAGGACGCCTCGAACAATCCATTGCCGCGGCGCTGGCGCTGACCGCTCTCACGCCCTCCGACCCGCTTGCCCACACTGCGCTTTCCATCTCCCTGCAAAGCGCCGGACATATACCCCAGGCTGAAGCCGCCGCCGCCCGCGCCCGAGTCCTCGAGTGGAAAATCCAGCTCGAATTTCCGCCTGCGGCGCCTTCGGAACGGGACTCCCATCCGTGAAGACTTCCCGTCGGCCCGATCCTGCAGAGCGCCTGCGGCGCATGCACGACCAGCTTGCCTATGCCTATGGCTCTCAGCGCTGGTGGCCGGCCGAAACCCCGTTTGAAGTGATTCTGGGCGCCTATCTCACCCAAAATACCTCGTGGAAAGCCGTCGAGCGGTCTCTCGCCAATCTTCGCGCGGCTGGAGCGCTCACCCTTGACGGTCTGCGCGCCCTGTCTCTTGACGAACTCCGCCGCCTCATCCAGCCTTCCGGTTTTTTCACCCGCAAGGCTCCAGCGCTGAAAGCATTTGTGGCCATGGTGGACGACGAGTTCGGTGGCTCGCTTGAAGCGCTTGCCGCAGTGCCTGCCGAAACGTTGCGCGGGCGGCTCCTGGCGCTACCCGGCGTGGGGCCGGAAACGGCTGACGCTGTCCTGCTCTACGCGCTAGACCATCCGGTTCCTGTAGCCGACGAGTATCTGCGCCGCATCGCCGAGCGGCATGGGCTGCTTGTTGGGGAGCCGGGGCGCATAGGCTACAACTCACTCACGGAGCTGACACGTCGCGCCTTTGCCGCCGATCCAGCGGCTGAGCAGTCGCAACTCTTCAATGAGTTTCACGCGCTCACGGTCGCAGTCGGTAAAGCGCATTGTGGGCGAACTGCGCGCTGCGAACGTTGTCCGCTGGCCGGGGATCTAAGAAAAGCAGCTTCTAATACCGCCTTCGCAGCCCCAACCCTTCGGGCGTAATCTGGTCATATGAGTCCAACCCCGCAACAGCCCCAACTCAGCCTTGCCCAGACCTCCGACTACCGCGAGTCCTACGCCAACAGCGTCCAGGTGCGCGTCAGCGTCTGGGACTTCCAACTCGTTTTTGGCCTGGCCTCCAGCGATAGCCCCGATCAGGTCACCATCCGCAATCACCAGGGAATTTATCTCAGCCCCCAGCAGGCCAAAGCCCTATGGAACGTTCTGGGACAGAATCTGGCCCAGTACGAGCAGGCTTTCGGCACGCTCAACCTCGAGCCGCAGAATCAGAATTTCCCCCGCGGACCGGTTAATTAGAAACAGGAACATAGGGACCAAGGACCCAGGGACTTAGGAGCGCTTGCTTGCCCTTGAAGAGATTCTTCAATCCCCGGCCGGATGCACCGCTGCCCCTGTGGATGATCTTCCCAGTGGTCTTCGCCGCGCTTTATGCCAGCCATTTTCTGCTGCTGAACGTCCCTTATTACTGGGACGAGGCGGGTTACTATATTCCCGCCGCATGGGATTTTTTCCGCACCGGCTCGCTGATTCCGATCACCACGATCAGCAACGCACATCCACCTCTGCCCAGCATCTACCTGGCGCTGTGGTGGAAGTCCTCCGGGTTCTATCCTGAAGTTACGCGCGAAGCCGTGCTGATGGTGGCCGCCCTCGGCCTGCTCGCCGTCTGGCGGTTGGCTAATCGCATAGTGGGCGTGGCCTCGGTCGCCTTCTGGACCACCGTGCTTACCGGCCTCTACCCCATCTGGTTTGCCCAGAGTTCGCTGGCCCACTCTGACATCTTTGCCGCAGCCTGCGCGTTGTGGGGCCTGGTCTACGCGTTGCCCCGGCGCGGCCGCAATCCCTGGGCCGCCGCGATCTGGTTCTCCCTGGCCGTACTCTCGAAAGAGACCGCCATCGCCATCCCGCTCACCATAGCCGCAATCAACCTCGTTGAGGGCTTTCGCCTTCGCTCTCCCGAGCGCTCCAGGCTGTGGCGCGAAGCCGCCTGGCTCTCTGCCTGCGTGTTCCCGCTGGCCGCCTGGTATGCCTACCACTACTTGAGGACCGGCTTCATATTCGGCAATCCCGAGTACCTGCGCTACAACGCCCAGGCCACGCTCTCGCCGCTACGCATCCTGGCTGCATTCGGACATCGCATCCTGCACCTCACCGCGCACATGAACCTGTTTGTGCCCGTCATCATGGCTCTGGCCGCGCTGCTGCTCGCTCCGCTCCCCAATGCCGAGGGCCACGCTCGCGCAACCATCGACCCACCCGTCCTCCGTCGCATTTTCCTGTTGCTGCTCGTTAATGCACTTTTGTTCAGCGTGCTGGGCGGCGCGCTGCTCACCCGCTATCTGCTTCCCATGTATCCGCTGGTGCTGCTTCTCGCCGTTACCACTCTTTACCGCCGTGTGCCGTATTGGCAGGGTCTCGCCGTTTTATCGGCGGCCGCATTTGTTGCCGGCCTTTTCGTCAACCCTCCCTACGGCTTTGCTCCTGAAGACAACCTGGAATACGCTCGCGTAGTCCGCATGCAATTGTCCGGAATCGCGCAACTCGAGCATCGCTATCCCGGCGCTGCTGTCCTCACCGCGTGGCCCATGACCGACGAGCTCACCCGGCCTGAACTTGGCTATGTCAAGCGGCCATGGGACCCGGGCGACGTCGACCGCATCGACGACTTCTCCGCGGCCCAGATTGCCAAGGCTGCAGCGGAGCCCGAAAAATATTCAGCTGCTCTGGTTTTTTCAACTAAGTACGATCCACCCTCCCCGCTGCTCACTCTGGGTGCGAAGAGCAAGCAACTCGATGAACGCTACTTCGGCATGCACCACGATCTGCCCCCGGAGCTCATCGCACAACAGTTGGGCGGCGCGCTGGTTTGGGAGCGGAAGGATCATGGCATGTGGATCGCTCTCATCCGCTTCGATCGGCAGCTCGAAACGCATTTAGACGGCGGCAGTGGACAGCAACGGGCAATGCGCTGAATGACTGCCGGCAGGCTCACCGTCCCTACAGCTTCTTCCTCCAAAACTCGAAGACCACGTACCCGACGAGCCCCGAGCACAAGGCGATCGTCAAGTTTGTTCCCGTAAAAATGTCGTGAAGCGCAAAGGCCAGCGTCTTTCCCTTGCCGTTCGAGCGGATGAACTCGCCCATCAGCAGGTTCGAGTAAAAAAGAAAGACGATAAATGCAATCTCGACCAGCGCCCGCCAAATTGGGTGAGGTCTTCTCTGCGATGCGGGAAGTTGCGGCATGGCCTCATCATATCGGCCAACCCGAATCCGGCCAATGGTTTTCGATTCGAACCCCGCCTCGCGTCGCTGAAACACCTATAATCACCCTGTCGTGCTTAATCTCTTCTCATTCCGCATGGGTGCCTGGCGGCAATTCGCAGCTGTGGCTGCCATCGCGGTTGTTTCCAATGTCTTTACATCGGTTTGTGCTTATGGCCAGGCCCCGTCGGACGCGGCACGAGCCGCGGCCGACCATGGCCGCATTCTGCTCGTCTTGCCCTTCGACAATCGCACCGGCCAATTCGGACTGGAGTGGATTCGCGAGGCCGCGGCCGACCTGCTCAGCAGCCGCTTTGCCTCGGCCGGATTCCAGCCCATGACCCGCGCCGACCGCATGTACGCCCTCGATCACCTTGGCCTGCCCCAGGGCTTTCAGCCCTCCCGCGCCAGTTCACTCAAACTCGCCCAGACCCTGGACGCGGATTCGATCGTGGTAGGCAGCTTCATGACCGACGGAACCGCGATCGTCGCCCAGGCCCAGCTCGTCGACGTGCCCCACCTGCGCATGAGCTCCGCTGTCACCGCTCGTGGCGAGATGCGAGACATGATCGCCGTCTTTGACTCCCTGGCCTGGAAGCTCACTCGCCAGCTCGATCCCTCCTTCAGCGTGGCGGAGGAAACCTTCGTCGCTGCCGGAAAGAGCATTCGCCTCGACGCCTACGAGCAGTACATCCGCGGCATTACCGAGCCTGACCAGGCAGAGCGCCTGCGGCACCTGGAGCAGGCCGTGAAGCTGAGCCCCGGCTTCAGCCCCGCGTGGATGGCATTGGGCCGCGAAGACTATAGCAGCCAGCAGTACGAGCAGGCTGCTGCGGCATTCGACAGGGTAGACCGCAGCGGACTGGACGGATTGGAAGCCGGCTTTTACGGCGGCCTTTCGCTACTGTTTTCAGGCAATTATCCGCAGGCAGAGAAGGCTTTTGCGAATGTTGCGAGGGTTCTGCCGCTGGCTGAAGTCGTGAATAACCAGGGGGTTGCCGTCAGCCGTCAAGGCCATGACGGCACTGCGCTTTTTGTCCAGGCCGCCTCAGCCGATCCCAACGACGCCGATTACCATTTCAACCTCGCCGTCAGCCTCAAACGCCACGGAGCTTCCACCGCGGCCCTGAACGAACTGACCCAATGCCTCAAGCTTCGCCCCAGTGACAGCGAGGCGCAGTCGCTCGATCAGGTGTGGAAGGCTCGAGCCGCCGCACAAACCATGGCCGGGCCTGACGCCGCGACAAGCGTCGACCCGCTCGAGCGCATCGTTCGCACCTTCGATGCCGCCGCTTTCCGCCAGGCGGCGCTCATGCTGGACCAGATGGACTCAGAGCGCTTGGCCGCGCTCACCCCCGGGGAACGGGCCCTCAAGCTCTCTGCCCAGGCCAAAATCTACCTCGACCGCGGCCTGCTGCTGGAGGCCGAGCGGCTCTACCAGTCTGCCGTCGCCACGGACGGCAATGTGGCTGACGCTCATGCCGGACTCGCCGAGGTCCGCGAGCGCACCGGAGATGCCGGCGCGGCCCGCGGTGAGGCGCGCGCGGCTCTGGAACTGACGCCATCCGCCGATGCGTATCTTGTTCTTGGACGGCTGGATTACGCTGACAACCACTTCAGCGAGGCAAACAACGAGGCTCATGAAGCCCTCAAGCTTGACCCGGCCAGCCAGCCGGCAAAGGAACTGCTCGCGCAGGTCCTGGCCCGGACCGGCCAAAGCAAGTAGGACCCAGCCGGAGGTCCTGAAGGAGTAAGCCATGCTTCAGCGCAGGGTCACCTTCTCAATCGTGGTTGGCCTCTTTGTGGCGTTTCTGACACTGGCCGGCGGATTCGGCATTTCAGCCTCCGCCCAGCAGCCGGTCGTCGAAAAGTTGGTTCTCGACGATACCATTCAGCCGGTTACCGCCGATGAACTGAGCCGCGCCATCACCCGCGCTAACGCCGATGGAGCCCAGGCGCTGCTGGTGGAGCTCGACACGCCGGGCGGGCTTGTGGATTCGATGCGCACCATGGCCGGTGCAATTCTCGGTTCACGGGTTCCCGTCATCGTTTATGTGGGTCCGTCGGGAGCGCGGGCCGGATCGGCCGGTTTCTTCCTGCTTGAGGCTGCGGATGTTGCCGCCATGGCTCCCGGCACCGAGGCCGGCGCGGCCCACGTAGTCTTCGAAGTCGGCAAGCCGGACGCAACGGAGATGCAGAAGGTCGAAAATGACGCTGAGGCTTTTCTGCGCTCCTACGTAACCCGGCGAAACCGCAATGCCGAGGCCGCCGCGGCCGCGGTGGAATCGTCGCACTCCTACACGGCTGAGGAGGCGCTCAATCAGCACCTCATCGACCTGGTCTCAAACAGCGACGCGCAACTGCTTGCCTCGCTCGACGGCCGCGAGATCACCCGCATGGACGGGAGCAAACAGACGCTCCACCTGGCCGGCGCGCGCATCGAGCTGCTGCGCCCCACGCTGCGCGACGGACTGCTCGGCTGGCTGGTCAACCCCAACATCGCACTCCTGTTCCTCGTTTTCGGAGCCTTGCTCATCTACCTCGAATTCAATACTCCCGGCACCATCGTTCCGGGCGCATTGGGAACGCTGATGGTGCTGCTGGCCATTTTTGCGCTCGACTTGCTGCCCATCCGCTACACCGCGGTTCTGCTGCTCATCGCCGCGCTGGTTTTACTGATGCTCGAGGCCAAGTTCGGCGGCCACGGCGCCCTGGCGATCGCCGGAATTGTCTGCCTCACATTCGGAACTCTGACCCTGGTGGCCGCGCCCATTCCTGAAATGGGCGTCAGCCCCTGGGTGGCCATCGCGGTCAGCGCCGCATTCGGTGTGATCACGGCGTTTCTTGTCCGAATCGCGGTCCGGGCGCGCCGGCGCAAGGCGCTGCTCGGCCCTGACGCCCTGGTGGGCTCCCGGGCGACGGCGATGGAATCGCTTGCTCCGCAAGGACACGTTCTGGTGGAGGGCGAAATCTGGCGCGCCATCGCCTCACAGCCAGCTGCCGCCGGGGCAGCTTTGTTGGTCACCGGGCATGACCGGATGCTTCTTCGCGTCGAGCCGGCACCCGCAATCCATCCGCACGCGACGCCGGTCTAACCCGGCTGGAGTACAATCCCTGCCTAGAGCCAATTGTTGCTTCGTCTGCCTTATCGTCAATTTCAGGTTCCAAGCGAGGAAACCCAATGTTTGATTCCATGACGCCGATTCTGATTTTCCTGGCCATCGTCGTTCTTTACCTGCTCAATTCCATCAAGATCCTTCGCGAATACGAGCGCGGGGTCATTTTCCGCCTGGGCCGGGCGCTGCCCGCGCCCAAGGGTCCGGGCATCATCCTTGTCTTCCGGCCCTTCGATCAGATGGTGCGTATCTCCCTGCGCCAGGATGTGCTGGAGGTTCCGCCCCAGGACGTAATTACCCGCGACAACGTGACCATCAAGGTGAATGCCGTGGTGACGCTGTATGTCGTGAATCCCAACGATGCGGCCATCAAGGTGGTCAACTACGTCTACCAGACCTCGCAGTTTGCGCAGACTACGCTACGCACAGTGCTGGGCGAGGTTGAGCTGGACACGCTGCTCAGTCATCGCGACCAGCTCAACTTGAGAATCCAGACCATCATCGACCAGCGGACTGAACCGTTTGGGGTGAAGGTGATCTCGGTGGAAGTGAAGCAGGTGGACCTTCCCGATCAGATGCAGCGCGCCATGGCCAAGCAGGCCGAGGCGGAGCGCGAAAAGCGCGCCAAGGTTATCCACGCGGAAGGTGAGTTCGACGCCGCGCGGAAGCTGGTGGACGCAGCTGCGCTGATGGCCACGCAGCCCATGACGCTGCAATTGCGCTATCTGCAAACCCTCTCCGACATTGGCGTGGAAAAGAACTCAACGATTGTCTTCCCGCTGCCGCTGGAGATGATGACGCTGCTCAACAAGCTGGGGACGGCGGGAACGGCGCCTGCAGAGAAGCCGTAGAACGCAACAGGGAACATGCGAAGCCGGCGCTCGCGCCTGGTTGCGGAACGCCGGTATTGCATTGTTCAGTCGATTCTGGGACAAGTTTGTTTTCAAATGCCATAAGTCCGGGGGCAGGGTATGAGGGGAGCTTTCGACGACCAGGAACTGGAGTCGGCCCGGTCCAGGCGTGACACCGAGCTCACGCTCGGCTCGGGCACCTTGTTGGCAATCTTTTTTGGCCTAGTGCTTCTCTGCGGCCTTTGTTTTGGACTCGGCTATGCTGTAGGCCACCACGGCTCGCAGACGCCGACGGCCGACGCTTCGCAGACAGCGGCCGGTTCTCAGCCTTCAACAGGCGGAGGGTCGATTGCCAAGCCCTCAGCCACGACTCAGGCCGCCGCTATGCCTCCCGCCACTTCCGCTGACACCACTCAACAGCCGCCGGATACATCATCGGGCGCCACTCCTGTTGCCGCTGCGGAGACGCTACCTGCTCCGGCTCCATCCGCTCCATCGCCGGCGCAAACGCGGGTTCATCCCGCGCTTGCTTCTGCGCCCGTCTCCAATCAACCCAGCCTACCCGCAACATCCATTACGCGTCCTGCTTATGTGCCCACGGCGCAACAACCGGCGGCTCAGTTGATGGTCCAGATTGCTGCTGTCTCCAATACTGAAGACGCTGACGTGCTAACCAGCGCCCTGCGCAGGCGCGGCTACGCAGTCACCGCCCTCCGTGACCCCTACGACAACCTCATCCACGTTCGCATCGGCCCCTTCAATACTCCCGCCGAAGCCAACAGCTGGCGCAATCGGCTCCTCAACGACGGCTACAACGCCATCGTGCAGCCGTGAGCGCAACTCACCCCCGCATCCACTCCGGCAGCCCCGAGGCAATCGCTGCCTGCACCGCGGCCATCAACTCATCGCGAGTCTCAAAATCACGCGGATAAATCGGCCGATGGAAGACGATGTGCGCAATTCCCGGCTTGATGGCGAAGCTGCCCTTGGCCATCAGCGTCTCCGTTCCGTAGATCGACACGGGAACGCACGGCGCGCCGGTTTCGAAGGCCAAATAAAAGGTGCCTTTCTTGAACGGCTGCAGGCGGCCGTCCTTTGAGCGCGTGCCCTCGACGAACGTGGTGATGTGGACGCCCTTTTCCAGCACCCGCCGAGCCGCGGCTACGCTGTCCTGCGCAGCGGCCGTGGTTCCGGTGCGGTCTACGGGGATGAATTCGCCCAGCTTGAGGCAGTAGCCGAATACGGGAATATTGAACACCGCCCGCTTGGCGAAGGCCGCGGTGCGCCCCGGTATCTGCGGAATCAGCCCCGGCGGGTCAAGGTTCGACACGTGGTTGGCCATGAAGATGCAAGCCTGACCGTCAGGAATATTCTCCCGTCCCTCGACCTGCACGCGGATGCCCGCCACGCGGTAGGCGGCGCGGACGATGAAGCAGGCCACCGCGTAGAGCGGCTGCACATTCCCGGTAATCATGGCTAGGGGGATGAGGATCATCGCCGAGGGAATACTCAGCGCGAGAATGACGACGAACACGAGAATCGAAACGATCATGAGTTTCCGTTAGCAAGCCAAAGACTGCCTGCGGCGCAACCTGCGCAGAAAATTGCCAATCGTGCTGTACCTCTATGTTCGCATCCACTCCGGCAGTCCGGAAGCGATGGCCGCGCGTACTGCCTGCATCAATTCTTCGCGCGTGGCAAAGCCAGCCGGGTCGATGGGCGGATGGAATACCACCTCAGCGGTTCCGGGATGCATGCGCAGGCTGCCTTTGCGCAGGATTCTTTCCGTTCCGTGAATGGAGACCGGGATGCATGGCGCGCCGGCGGCCATGGCCAGAAAGAACGGGCCCTTTTTGAACGGCAGCATGCGCCCGTCCGGCGAGCGGGTGCCTTCAACAAAGGTAGTGATGTGCACGCCCTTGGCGAGCACGCGCTCGGCCGCTGCCACGCTCTCTTTTGCGGCTGCCGCGTTGCCGCTCCGGTCCACGGCGATGAACTCGCCCTGCCTGAATCCGGTGCCGAGGATTGGCAGTTCCATAAGCGAGCGCTTCATGAAGGCCGAAGTGCGCCCCGGAATGAGCGAAATGAGCGCCGGCGGATCGAGGTTCGAGACGTGATTCGACATGAAGACGCAGGCCCGATCCCGGGGAACGCGTTCCAGACCGGTAGTGCGGAAGCGAACTCCGGCCATGCGGCAACTGCTGGAGAGCATGAAGCGCGTGCCTTTGTAGAGCGGCAGCACGTTGCCCGTGATCCAGCACCAGGGTATGAAGAGAACCGCAGTAGGAATGCCCAGAACCACCATGGTTGCGATAAAGATGAGAGAAGAAAGCATACCGGTCTTTCTATGCCGTCAGGAGTGGAGATCCCTGAGGCGCGCTGGCAGTTTGTCATAGATGCCGTCAAAGCCGCCATTGGAAAGAATAGCCACCACGTCGCCCGGCGCAACCTGGGGCGCGATGCCGTTTACGATTGCGTCCGCATCGGGCAGCAGTTCCGCGGGTGTTCCGGCCGCGTTCAGCGCCCGCACCACATCCTCGGGGTGCAGCCGCTCGGCGTCGGGTATGCGCTGCTGCTGATAGACGCCAGCCAGGATCACGCGGTCCGCGAGGCGCAAACTCGAGACAAGTTCAGTTTCAAGCACCTTGCGCCGCAGCGTGTTTGAGCGTGGCTCCAGAACAGCCCATAACCTGGCCAGGGGGTAGACAGAGCGCAGGGCCCGCAGCGTCTCGCGGATTGCGGTGGGATGATGCGCGAAGTCTTCAATCACGGTGACGCCGCCAATCTCCGCGCGGACTTCAAGGCGGCGCTTCACGCTCTTGAAAGTGGCCAGCGCCTCTTGAATCTCCTCTTTGGCCACGCCCTGTCCGGTGGCCAGCGCGGCAGCGGCCGTTGCGTTGAGCGCGTTGTGTTCGCCGGCCACGCCCATTTCGAGTTCTGCCCACATTGCGCCGTTGCGCCAGATCTCCCATCGGGTCAGCGGGCGACTTTGGCCGCCTTCATGACGCAGATTGCGGATTTGCCAGTGTGCGGATGCAGAGAATCCGTAGCGCTCCACACGGCAGAGCGCGCGCTCCACGCACTCGGAAACATTCTCGCTGCCGTCGAAGGCGACAATTAGGCCGCGCCGCGGAACCAGGTTCACCAGCCGCTTGAACACCGTCTTCACCGCCTCGAGGTCGGCATAAATATCCGCGTGATCAAACTCCACGTGGGTCAGGATCAGCGCATCGGGAAAGTAGTGGAGAAACTTCGGCCCCTTGTCGAAAAATGCGGTATCGTACTCGTCGCCCTCCACAACAAAACTGCGCGTCGGCCGCAACTGAAAGCTCGATCCAAAATTCTCCGCTACACCTCCAATCAGAAACGAGGGCTCCAGGGCCGGCGTCTCACGCGCGGCCACCTGGTAAATCCACGCCAACATGCTGGTGGTGGTGGTCTTGCCGTGCGTACCGGCAACCACCAGCGACTCGCGCCCGGTGAGAAACTCCTCGCGCAGCAGAGCCGCCATCGAAGTGAACGGGATGCGTTCGTCCAGAACGCGTTCCACTTCCGGGTTGCCGCGCGAAAGCGCGTTGCCGATCACCACCAGGTCCGGCCTGGGATCGAGGTTCGACTCCGCGTAAGGCTCCATCACTTCGATTCCCAACTCGCGCAGCAGATCGCTCATCGGGGGGTACGCCGCTTTGTCCGATCCTGTGATGCGGTGCCCTTCGAGTTGGAGCAGCCCGGCCAGAGACGCCATCGCCGTGCCGCATATCCCGCTGAGATGTATGTGCCGCGGCTTTTTCGTCATCTTGCCACCGTCGATTCATCCCGGTGCGGGCCTGATCCCTGACCACTGATCCCTGTTCCCTGCCTTTTCAAGCTGCCACCGCCGGCTCAAGCAAATGCAATTGCGTCTCTTCGCCAACCGCCAGCTCCGCTTCCACTCCAAACGTCAGCGTCACGTTCTCCCGCGAAACATGTCCGCTGCGCAGCCCGATCGCAATCGGTCCCTCGAATCCGTCCAGGGCGCTGAGGATCGTCTGTTCCAGCAACTCCGGCGCCGCGCCCGGCGAAACGCAATCCAGCATCTCGCCAAACACGATCCCGGGCACCCCATCGAGCTTTCCTGCTTTGCGCAATTGCCACAACATGCGATCGATCTGATAGGGCTTTGCGCCCACATCCTCAATAAAGAGCAGCTTTCCCTCCGTCTGCGGTTCCCACGGCGTGCCCAGCAGCGACACCAGAATACTGAGGCAGCCTCCATAAAGAACACCGCGCACTGGACTGAGCGCCCGACCATGTTTGAGCGCGCGCAATCCCTCAGCCGTGCTCACGCTGAATGGGGCGCCGGCCAGTGCCGCCATGAAGCTGGGCAGATGGACGCCATGTTCTCGTGAAAAATCGGCTGCGACCATGGGCCCATGAAACGCGGGCAATCCAATCCGATCGAGCAGGCGCAGCTGAATGCCGGTCAGGTCGCTATAGGCGAAGAACGGCTTGGGATGCTTGCGGATCAGCTCGGTATCCAGCCCATCGAGCAGGTAGTTGGAGCCGTAGCCGCCCCGCAGGCACGCTGCCACGCCGGTCTCCGGATTGGCGAAGGCGGCATGAAGATCATCCAGCCGCTGCGCCGCAGTGCCCGCAAAATAGAGGGGTCCCTTAAGCGATGCGTGGTGGCCGAGTTGCGGTTGAAAGCCGAGCGCGCGCAGTTTTTTCATTCCCCGTTCCGCCAACTCAGGCTTCGCAGAGGCTGCCGGCGCCACGATGCTCACCCCGGCGCCCGGGAAAACGGGTGCGAGCTTCAGCACTGGGCAGAGCCGCGGTTGTGTTTTGGGAGCGTGTGGCGCGGTCATTTGTACCATGCCTCGCCGCGTGCGGTCAGCGACGCCGGCCCGGTGAGCCGCAGCTCCGTCCCGGGGCCGTCCCACGCCACCGTCTGCGCTCCCCCGGGCGCCAGGACCGTAAGCGGCGCCGCCGCCAGTCCCGAAGCGATTGCGGCAGTGGCTGCAGCCGAGCTGCCCGTCCCCGACGATGTGGTCGGCCCCACGCCGCGCTCAAAGATGCGAATCTCGATCTCGCGCTCGCTCACTACGCGCACAAATTCCACATTTGTCTGACCAGGAAAATCCTCGTGCGCGCAAATCCCCGAGCCAACGGCATGCCACGACATTCCGGCCACGGAAAAATCCGTGTCCTCCACCACAATCACAAAATGCGGATTTCCGGTGGAAACGTCGACGCCGGCAATCTCAACACCGTTCATGAGCTTTACAGTTCGCCGCGCAAACGCGGGAACGCCCATCCCGGTGGTCACCTCTACGGCGAACCCATCGCTGCTGCGCACCCCGTTCACGCGGCACACGCGCACGCCCGCATCGGTTGCAATCTCCAGCTCATCGCCCGCCTGCGCTCCGAGCGCCTCGGCCATCCACGCCGCCACGCAGCGCGTGCCGTTGCCGCTAATCTCGGCTACCGATCCATCCGCATTGCGCAGCCAGATGCGACCCGACCGCGGACCCGTCCACTTGAAGAACTCAACTCCGTCAGCGCCCACGCCGGTGTTGCGCGCGCACAGGCGCCGCGTTAGCGCCCCGCGGTCGTAATCTGCCGCGGCTGCTTCCGTCACAATCAGGAAGTCGTTGCCGCAGGCATGCGCTTTGGTAAAGGGAATCAATCTTCCTCCGAATTGTGGAAGGTGAGCCGTACGTCATAGGCCGTACCGGCGGGTATCTTTCCGCGCCGCCGCCATTCCATCCCCACGCCGAGCTCCGCTGTTTCCTTGCCCGATGCTATCACCGCTCACGCCGGGGTGTTGCGCTTCGCCGGTGATTACATGGATTGCCAAGTATCGGAAATGTAAATCGTCCCGGAGGCCTGGCCCTTGGCGGTGAATCGCCCCACCTTTGTCAGCCCTGCCGGGTGAGCCTTCACCGCGCGGTCCACTTCGTCGCCGTCGAACGCCAGCACAATTGCCGCATGGGCGGCCGGCAAGGCCAGCGCATCGCGATAGATCCACCGGTCACTCTCGTTGATCGTTTGCCGCAGCGGAATCCCTGTCTGCGCCACCAGTTCCGGATACACCGACGTATTCATCAGCACCGTACCGCCGGGCCGCTCGGCGAGCAACTTGCGAAGCAGCGGAGGAATATTGATATCGAAAGGAAGGCGGCCGTCGATATTCTTGGTTCCCTCCACGTAAACCAGCGGCCGATCCCGCACCAACTCCGCGGCATTCAGCACCACCAGCACCCCAAGCGCTGCAACCGCAATCTTCGCCCACTGCGGTTTGAACTCCCGCGCCGCGCTAAATACAAATTGCGCCACAAAACCCAATCCCAGCGCCAGCGCCGGCAGCAGTTCCATCCCGTAACGCGTGTTGTACCACGAATGCGGCCACCATACGGGAAGAAAGATGGGCACCGACCCATAGGCCACCGAATAGGCATAGAAGGGAACCGGCAGCCACAGCAGCAGCGTCCAGGTGAACTCCCGCCGTGCCCGGATCCAAGCGCCGGCCGTGCCCAGCATACTGAGTGCCAGCACCACGTTGCCCCACGCCCGGGCGGCCGCATCCATTTCGGCAACCTTCAAGAAGAACTTGAGCGAGACCCATGGATTGTGCCAACCGGGATGCGGCGGCCATCCAGGCGCCGCCGTGCGCAACTCGATTGCCTTGGCCGAATACGGTCCGCGGGCGAATTCAAGCCAGTCGCCAAATGCCAGGGCGTTGTAAAGGAACCACGCCGACGGCGCGGCCGCCAGCACTGCGCTGCCCAGCCAGAAGCTCCGTGAGCGCAGTCCGCCACGTCTCATCAGCGTCACGCCGATGCCCAGCCACGCCAGCAGCGCGATTACCCAACCGTCGTAGCGCGTAAAGACCGCGGCCACCAGCACCGCGGCAATCCAGCCTTGCAGGCGTCCGGACCGTGCTGGATCCTCGTCCAGGCTAGCGCGCCATTCCACCAGCCACACCGCGGCCCAGATCATCTCGCACAAAAACAGCGGCTCAGTCATCGCGGTCGTCTGCAAGTAGAGAAGATTTGGATTCAGCGCCAGAAAAGCCAATGCCAGCGCTGCCGTGGCTGGTTCCAGCCAGCGCCGCGCCAGCCGGTAGATGCCCACACAGGCAGCCAGGTAGGCCAGCACGGACGGAATCGTGCCTGCAATTCCATTGGCCCACCACGCGTAGACCTGAACCAAGGGAAGCATGAGCAGGTGAGGAAGCGGCAGCCAAACAGACCCCAATTCGGTGATCCCCGGAAAGCGGGAATCGAGCACCCGCCGGGCGATATGAAGATGCGCAATGGCGTCGCCATAATTGAGCAGCGCGCCATTTCGCCAGCTCCAGGCCACCGCAGCCATCGATGCTGCCGCGCATGAGGCCAGCACGGCCCAAAACTCGGGGCGGTGTGTACCCTTCTCAGTCAAGGTGCGTTAACTCACGGAAAAGATTGAAGCGCTCGTCGATCTCCTGGCGGGTGAGCTGCTGAAGCCGCTCGGTGCCAAACCGCTCCACCGTAAACGAGCCCATCACGCTGCCGTAAAACATGGCGCGACGCAAACTGGCGGGGGTGAGATCGCTCTGCGAAGCCAGGTATCCGAAAAAGCCGCCCGCAAAACTGTCGCCCGCGCCGGTCGGATCCACTACTTCTTCGAGAGGGAAAGCGGGGACCTTGAAGGTTTTCGAAGCCACATGGCCGGCATTGCCGTGGAAGAGCGTCGCGCCGTACTCGCCGTGTTTCACGACCAGGAATCGCGGTCCAAGGCCCATGACTGCCCGCGCGGCCTGGACGAGGTTATTGTTACCGGCGATCATGCGCGTCTCGGTGTCGTTGATCAAGAGGACGTCAAGGCCCTTGAGCACATCGAGCAGCGCGGCGCGATGGTCCTTGATCCAGTAATTCATGGTGTCGCCGGCGACGAGTTTCACATCCGGCATCTGTTCGCGCACGCGCTTTTGCAGCACCGGATCGATGTTGGCCAGAAACAGGAACTCGGAATCGCGGTAGGCTTCTGGAATCTTGGGCTCAAACGCCGCAAACACATTCAGCTCGGTGGTGCGCGTCCTGGCCTCGTTGAGATTCTCAAGATACGATCCCTCCCAGAAGAAGCTCTTGCCCGCTGTATGTTCAATGCCGCGCGTATCGATATTGCGCGCATTGAAGACCTCTTGCTGCTTGCGGCCAAAGTCCTCGCCAACGACGGCGATGACTCTCACATCGGTGAAGTAACTTGCGGCGAGCGAGAAGTAAGTCGCCGCTCCTCCCAGGCAACGCTCACGCTTGCCTGCCGGTGTTTCAATTGTGTCGTATGCCACGCTGCCGACTACGGTGATTGCCATTGAACATCCTCTCTAACTTGCCGGCTTGCTCGCCTGTTAACTCCGCTGACCCTTCTGACTTCGCTACCAGCCAAGATACTTTCCAAACAGCAGATTCAACCGCTCCTTCACTGTTTCAGGAATTGCATCCGGCTGCGTAAGCACCGCGTACTTCGCCGCCGTGCCACATGCGCAGCCGCGTTGGCTCGGCATCGCCGCAACGGCGGCCTTCACCACCTTGCAGGCATTCTCCGCGTTCTGGTGCAACACGGCCACAATCTCCTCGATGGTCACCGCATCGTGCCCTTCGCGCCAGCAGTCGTAGTCGGTGACCATGGCTACGGTGGCGTAGCAGATCTCGGCCTCGCGGGCCAGCTTGGCCTCCTGCAGGTTGGTCATGCCGATGACGTCCGCGCCCCAACTGCGATAGAGGTGTGACTCGGCCTTGGTGGAGAATTGCGGCCCTTCCATGCACACGTACGTGCCCCTCAGCTTGCCCACCACGCCCACCGTTGCGCATGCCTCGGCCGCAGCCTTGGCCACCGTGGCACATACCGGATCGCCAAACGCAACGTGGCCCACAATTCCCTCGCCAAAAAACGTTGACACGCGATGAAAGGTCCGATCGATGAACTGGTCGGGAATCACAAAGTCCGTCGGCTTGTGCTCTTCCTTCAGCGACCCGACCGCCGACACTGACACGATCCGCTCCACGCCGAGTTTCTTGAACGCATAGATGTTGGCGCGGAAGTTCAGCTCCGAGGGCAAAAGGCGATGACCGCGCCCATGCCGCGCCAGAAACGCCACCTTGCGCCCCTCGAGCTCGCCCAGCACAAACACGTCTGAGGGTTCGCCGAAGGGCGTTTCCACCCGCTCTTCATGCACGTTGGTAAATCCGGGCATCGAGTACAGCCCGCTGCCTCCGATAATGCCGATTTCCGCTTCAGACAATTTCCCGCTCCTTGCCAACGACCGTGACCGCGCTTCGCACAAATGTGTAGTAACTCAACAGTATAAAGGTGAGAGTGGGTGCCCTGAAAAAGCGGTGGGGTAAAGAACGCGTTCGTTGAATCAACGGCATGCTTGATCCGGCCGGCGCGCCGTCCTATTCTTGACAGTGTCAAATGTCAGAATGAGCGCCGACGGGACCGCTCCCGGCCGATAGATACAGTCTCTCGAATCGACAGGAGAAAGCGATGAGCGATGGCCGTGAGGAACGCGAGGAACACGAGAAGCGCCGCGAGCAGGAAGAGCGGGAGAATCGCGAGGACCGGCTGAATCGCGACCGGGACGATGCGTGGGAACCTGAGCGGCCCGATTCCTGAGGATTAATCTCCGGCGCGGTGTACGGCGCTTCATCCGGCTGCCTTGGTTCTGCGCTTCCGGAGCACCCAGGTTGTCATGCAGCGATAGTCCTGGACGATGGTTGTCTTCAGCGGATCGACAAGCACTGCGTTGAGTTCCTCCGTTAGCTCCAACAGCATGTTCTCATCGACCAGGAACCACCTGGAGCCGTCTCCCACGACAAAAATGTTTCCGCCTACTGGTTCAAAGTGCATGCCGATGCGTGAGCCGAGCCGACAGAAGAGCATCCCGCCGGGCCGCAACACGCGCCAGAGTTCATCCAAAATTGCGCGGAAATGGCGGTCATCGCGAGCAAAGTGAAGCACAGAACTGCAGATCACCACATCCGCAAACTCATTCGGGAATCTCATCTTTTCGATGAGCCCGACTTCAAAGTTTTCCGCCGGCAAGCCCGTCCCGAGCGCAGCAGAAATCTGCCGCACATGTTCGATGCCATCCGCGTCCGCGTCCACGGCGAATATCTCGCATCTCTCACGCAGCAGATGCACCAGGTTGCGCCCATAGCCGCACCCGGCGTCGAGCACGCGCATACCGGCCGCAATGTTTCCTCGCAGAATCTGGTCGAATACGTAGATGTCGATCTGTCCGAATTGTTCCTGAACGCTGAGCGCCACATTGTCTCCGGTCCGGTACCGCATCCAATTCAGCTCGCCGGTCGCAGCCCACGGCAAGGTGTACGTCTCCACCGGCCACAATCCGGTGACGGCAGCTCAACGGAAGGGCGAAGCCGGTGTGAAGGCATTGAATGAGGGCGTTCTAAGGGAAAGCCCTCGATGAAACGCGGTTTGCGACCCGCTTCACTGTTGATCGATCAGCCGGATCGTCTCCATGAAAACATCTCCGTCGATAGTCAGGCTCCGGGCGCTTATTTTGTCCATCGTGTCCTGGGCGGTGTGGTGATAGCTGTTGTTCGGCCCGTAGTCCAGATCGATTACGTCGATAGACGGCACGCCGCGCTGAACAAATGGCAGATGGTCGTCTTCTACCGCCATATCCTTCTCAAAAAAGTATCGCTCGTAGCCGAATTTCTTCGCCCCCTGCCCTACCAGGCTCACCAGCCACGCAGTGGAATTGGTTTCGCGCTGGATGTCGAGATCCTTGTCGCCGATCATGTCGGCCAGAATGAAGGCCTTGATCTTCCCCAGCGTTCCATCGCGTCCCCATCGTGCCGCCAGGTGCCGGCTGCCATAAGTCGAGTCGGAGTCGGACCAGTTCTGAATGGCCTCTTCGCCGTCAAAGAACACCAGCCACACCGAGTAGCCGTCCAGTTTCTTACCGTGCGCGGTTTCCTCGCGCAGCCGGTCGGCGATGGCCATCAGCAGTCCGGTAGTCGAAGCTCCGTCGTTGGCGCCAACAAAGTTAATGTTCCTGAGCGGAAAGTTTGTTTCGTAGTGCGTTCCCAGCACAATTTCGCCGTTCTTTGTACCCGCGAATCGCACGATGAAGTTGCGCATCGGCACCGGACCGATTGGCGTATCGGCCGTAAACACGTCTTCTTCCCGCTGGTCGTGCAGAAAGTGGCTGCGCAGAAACTCCTCAGCCTTCACATGCCCTGGTCCGGTGGGCCAGCGCGGGCCGATGGCTGCAAACTCGCGCGCATATTCGAGCGCCTTCGCCCCATCAAAGTGCTGTGCCTGCGCGGCAAACGGGAGCCAAAGCATCATCCCTGCCACCAGACTCTTCCAGGAGGTGGACAGATTCATGACTTGGCCTCTTTGGCTTTCCTCCGCGAAGGATGCACCCACCAGGCCACGCCGATGCCGACCAGGTAAAGTGCCAGCATCGGAATCGCGTAAATGCACATGGTGCCCGGATCGGGGCTGGGGCAGATAATGGCGGCAACCAGAAACACGGCCAGAATAGCGTAGCGGATGTTCTTCCACAGAAATCGCGGGCTCACGATTCCGAACATGGCCAGAAAGAAAATGAGGATGGGTAATTCGAAACTGACCCCAAGGCCCAGGATGATCGACAGGAAGAAGCCGGTGTAATCCTCGATGCTGATCATGGGCGTGAAGTTGTGCCCGAACTTCACAATCAGGATCTCGATGGCCGCGGGCAGAACGAAGAAGTAGCCAAAGCTCGCGCCGGTGAGGAACAGACCGATGGTGGCCGCCATGAACGGCACCACAAACCGCCGCTCCTTCTGGTAAAGCCCCGGCGCGATAAATAGCCACACCTGATAGAGAATGAAGGGCGAGGCAAGGATCGCGCCCGCCGTCAGCGCAGCCTGCAGGTCCAGGTTAAGCGCATCCATGGGATGCGTAAACATCAGCGTTTTATTGATATGGACCAGCGGGGCTTGAAACAGCTCAACGATGCGGTCGCGAAAGAACCAGCAGACGAAGAAACCCACAGCCAGATAGATGGCCGAATGCACAATGCGCTTGCGCAGTTCATCGAGGTGCTCCATCAGGCTCATGCCGGGGAGCTCCGCGCGCTCGGACACCGCTTGGCGCGCCTTGCCGATTGCGTCTGCCGGGTCAACCATTGTGGGCCGCTTGCTCCGTCACCGCGCTGCTCTCTTCGGCCGAGGGGGCCTGCTCTGCGGGAACTTCCCCGGCTACCGCCGGCAGTGTGGATTCCACCTCGCAGCTCACGCTTCCCGGCCGATCCGCCGTGATCGTCTCTCCAATGGAAGGCGGAAGAATCCGCGGGGAACTCTCCTCGGGCGGAGTTTCTGGCGCGCTCAGTCCGGAAGCTGTCGGCCGGGGTTGCATTCCGTATGGATAAGGGCCTTCGCTCGGAGCCGCGGTTGTTCCGGATTCCGATTCCGCCGCCGGGGAGACCGCCCCAGCTTCCGCGCCAGGCGTCGCCGGTGCTGCCAAAGCCCGCTGCCGTTCGGCCTCTTCGCGCTTCCGCCGGTCAGCCTCTTCTGAGTTCCGCAGTTCCTCTTCCATCTGGAACTTGAAGTCGTTTGAGGCCTTGCGGAACTCGTACATAAGCTTGCCGATCTGGCGCCCAATCTGCGGCAGACGCCGCGGTCCAAACACCACCAGCGCCAGCACCATCAGAATCAGCGAGTCCGCCATCCCCAGATTTGCAAGCTCGATTGTCGGCGGATTGACCATGAAGGACCATGATACCTGCACGCGCTAAGCGCTCACAAATGGGCCCGGAACCACTTAACCCGCGCCCGCTCGACTCGGACGTTGCCGATTCACCATGTGGACCCGCCCGCGGGAGGCGGCCACGAGCGAAGAAGCTGGCGCAACAGAACGATGCGCCCGAAATGATAGGCGTTGTGCGCGACCAGGCTTTCCAGTTGCTCGCGCACCGTCATGATGCGCGGAGAAGCGCCGGGACGCGATGGGCAGTGGATCGGCTGCTCAAGTCCCGCAACGTTGCGGGCGGCGAGGGCTGCCTGTTCCAGGCCGCGGAAGAACCGCTGCCGCAGCTCATCCCACGATTCGAGTTGGACTTCGTCCCCGGTGGGAAAACCTGCCGAAGCGTGTACCGGATAGGGCGTCCCGATGCCCTCGATCCAGTCCAGGGTCATTCGCTGCCAGAAGGCGATGTGCCAGAGTTCCTCGTAGATCGTGTGGGGTGCGCCGTCAACCAGGCGATGGGCCAACTCGCCTGAAAGCGCTTCAAGGATGACGGCCGGCGCCGCTGCCGCGCTGTCGCCGGTAAGAACCTGTTCCAATTCAGACAATTTGACTCCCCCTGCACGCATTCCCGCGGCTGGTTGCTCTCTCAAATTATTCCATAGACAGGCTGCTTGCCGCGGCCGGCGATTCCGCTTCCGCTACACTGGTTGCGATGGGCCGGTCAGATCCAGCGATTCATGGAATTTGCCGGATTTGCTCCGGTTTCACTCGATGACGATCTGGCTCTTCCCGATCGCTCCGTGGATAACCGAATCGAAAGCGCAAATGCGCCGCGGATCCGCTACCACTTCGCTCGGCCACATGTTCCCTGTTCCCTGCTTTTGTCGTATCCTGTCTACAGGTCATTCCCCATGAGAACCTTCACCATCGACGAAGCCCAGTCCTTGCTCCCGGTGCTGGAATCCCTGCTCAAGCGCGCCATTGACGGAAAACGCTCGGCCGAGGATATCGAGTCCGATCTCTCCAGCCTCGCCCAGCGCATCTATCTTTCCGGCGGCATGAGAGTGAACACAGCCGATGTGGCCAAACAGCGCGCCGAGATGGAATCCCATCTCAAGCAGGTGCGTGAAAGCGTCGCAGAGATTGACGCCATTGGCGTTCAAGTGAAAGACCTTGAAGCCGGCCTACTCGATTTTCCCTGCCGCATCGACGACCAGATCGTCCTGCTCTGCTGGCGCATGGGCGAGCCCTCGATTGAGCACTGGCACACCGTCGAATCCGGATTCCAGGGGCGCCAGTTGGTTGACGAACGCTTTCGCCGCCGGTCAACCTCAGGCGGCCGGCCCAACTAGCCTGCCGTCCGCATCCCGGATTCGGTAGCCGAACCTATGTATATCTCCGAGCCCGAAGTCCGCGCCGCACTCACTTATGAAGGGCTCATTCCGGCCATCCGCCAGGCCCTGATTGACTACTCTGCCGATCTTGTTGTCCAGCCGCCTCGCACCGTTCTGCGCGCCGGCAACGCCGAAGGCCACCTGAACGGATGGTTTGCCGTGATGCCGGTCATCGCCGGCGACGTAATGGGCGTCAAGACAGTCACATTTTTTCCCGGCAACGCCGCGCAGGGTCTTCACACCCACATGGCGGTCATCGAGCTTCTCCGCCGCTCCACCGGCGAGCCGCTCGCCATCATGGACGGCCGCCTGATCACCGAGATGCGCACCGCCGCTGTCTCTGCCATCGCCCTCGACGCGCTGGCTCCGCCTGCTGCGAACAGCCTCGGCATTCTCGGTTCCGGCGTCCAGGCACACTCCCATCTTGAGGCGCTGCGCATGGTGCGTCCTGCTCTCCGGGATGTTCGCATCTGGAGCCGCACAGCCGCTAACGCCGAGCGCCTTGCCCAGGAGTGCGGCGCGCGCTCAGTTTCCATCGAGGAAGCCGCTGCTGCCGACGTGGTCCTCACCGTTACCGCTTCACCCCAACCCATCCTCGAAGGCCGCTGGCTCGGGCCGCACGCCCTGGTGCTGGCCGTCGGAGCCTGCGGTCCCGTCCTTCGCGAACTGGACAGCGAAGCCATGCTCTCAAGCAGCGTCGTCGCCGAGTCCCGCAGCGCCGTGGAACGCGAATCCGGTGACCTTCTGCTCTCGGGCGCAACGGTCTACGCTGAAATCGGCCAGATTCTCTCCGGGGCAGTTTCCGCGCCGGGCCCCGGACGAGTGGTCTTCAAGTCGGTTGGCCTCGCAATCGAGGACCTTACGGCCGCTCGCCTGGTTTGGGCCCATCGCAGCCGGATCGCTGCCCAGGGCCACTCTCTGTGAGCGCGTGCAGGCCCGTTTGCGTCTAATCCGGCAGGGGCGCGCTACTCTTGAATCCAGGTGCAGCACGAATCCAGACTTAAAATCCCGGCGGAGATAAATGGGCCGCTGATCGGCGACTGAGGAGTGACGATGAAGATCGGAAAATTCGCACGGCTACTACTGGCGGTAACCCCCTTTTTAGCCGGATGCGGTAATTTCTGGCAGCCTCCCAGCGGCTCAACAGGCACGGGCACCACGACGACAACCCTGTCCAGCGGTAATTTCTATGTGCTGAATCTGGCGACGAGACAGATTGTCGGCTACAACATCAACTCCGGCTCACTGAACCAGATCGGCGCCTACACGCTTTCCTCCGCTCCTAACGCGATCGCGATTGCGCCGAGCGGCAAGTTTCTGTATGTGAGCACCGTGACCGGGATCTACCTCTATACCATCGCTTCCAACGGCGCACTGACCATCGGCTACAGCGGAAACGTAGTCTCGTCCGACCCGGCGGCGGCCATCGCAGTCGACACGACCGGCGGTTGGCTGCTCGATGCGATCGAGGGAACCAGCGGATTCACGTTGGCTGCAAATCCCATCAGTTCCGATGGCTTGATTACGGGGGCTGCTGTGGCGAAAAGCTACGGCATTAACAATGCGGCGGTTCATCAAATGGCCATCTCCGGCGACGACGCCAACATTTTTGTGACGCTGGGAACGGTGGGCACCGCGGTGATTTCATTTAACTCAAGCAATGCCGAGCCTCTGGCTAACAGCGTCTCCACGATTGCAGTGGCGAATACCGGAGGCTCCGCGCTATCGGTGGCGGTTGATCCGTCGACGTCGCCACGCCTCTTCTACATCGGCGAGACGCTCGGGGACTCCGCGGGCACCTCCGGCGGATTGCGGGTCTTCAACTATAGTTCGCTTGGGGCCTCAGGAGGGCTCACCCAGGCTTCGGGCTCGCCCATCGCCAGCGGCGGACTCGCGCCGAACACCATCCTGGCCATTGCCTCAGGCGACTACGTGTACGCGGGCAACGGCACAGGCCCCACCAGCGCGGGCAACATCACGGGCTTTTCCGTCACTTCGAGTGGGGGCATCTATACCGTTGCGACAGGCAGCACCGTTGCGGCCGGAACTCAACCGTACGGCTTGGCTGAGGACAGCGACTCCCACTTTGTGCTGGCAGTTGCAGAGGGCGGCAACTCCGACCTCACGGCATATATCTTCGACACCACGACCGCGGGCCAACTGGACGTCTCGCTTACATCCACGACTGGAACCGATCCTACCGAAGCCGTTGCGGTTGCCGCGGCACCGTGAAAACAGGGGTCAGGGATCAGGGATCGGTGGTCCGTGGTGCTCTGCCAAGTGCTATGCTCTAACAGAACGCTCCCCTGGCTGTGTTCATTCATCCTCCAATCTTCTTCGTCTCTCAATTCCGGCGGCTTCGATCCATTCCCATGGTTTATTGCCTGGCTCTGTGCCTGCCGGCATTGGTCTGCGGCTGCAACCGCTTTCACCCGCAGCAGAAGCAGATGGTGTACGTTTCCGCCCGCCAGATGTATCTTCACGACCGGGTCGCGGCCGTCTCCAATCGCGTAGCCGAGGTGGTGAACGGCCAGCCGCTCGAGGTTCTGGAGCACGGGCGGCGCTTCCTCAAAGTGAAGACCGAAAAGAACGAGACCGGCTGGATCGAGGACCGCGCGGTCATCGATTCGAAGGCATACGATTCGTTCGTCCAGCTCGCCGAGGAACATAAGCAAGATCCCGTTGCAGCCACGGCGGTGTTGCGCGACGACCTTTACATGCACCTGCTGCCGGGGCGGGAAACGGAGCATTTTTACCTGGTCCCCGGTAACGCCAAGGTCCAGCTTCTGGCCCGCGCCTCGGTGGCCAAGGCCGCCGCGCCTGGGTACGCACCGCTGGCCAGGCTTGCCGCGCCGAAACCGCCGCAGAAAACCAAGTCTGCAAATCCAAATGCCGCGGACGTCCCGGGCCAACCGGAAGCTCCTCCGCCGGTGATGGAAGACTGGTGGCTGGCGCGCGACAGCCAGGGTCACACCGGATGGCTGATCGCCAGCCGTTTTGACGTCGACGTTCCCGACGCGATCGGCGAATTTGGTGAAGGCCAGCGCTTTGTGGGCGCTTACCAGTTGACCAAAGTCAACGATCCCGACGCCGAAACCGCCGACCACCAGGTTCCCGAATACCTTACGGTGCTTGCACCGACAAAAGCAGGCCTGCCCTTCGACTTCGACCAGATCCGCGTTTTTACATGGAGCCTGAGGCACCATCGCTACGAGACTGCATTCCGACTTCATCCGATCCAGGGGTATCTTCCCGTTCGCGTCTTCACCCAGGCCACGCCTTCGGGCAGCGTTCCGGCATTCAGCTTTGTGCTGGCCGCGAGCCCCGACGTCTCCACCGATCCCGCGACCGGCATCACTCGGCCCGCAGCCGCGCGCACGATCGATTACGAAATGATCGACACGCAGGTGAAGCGCATCGGCCCCGACATGGCGCCGATCCAGATTACGCATGAGGGCGAAAAGAAGACCGAAGGGAAAAAGGTGGAGAAAAAGAAGCGGAGATGACGGGAGCAGGGACCGAGGGAACAATAGGAAAAGGGAACAAGGGAAAAAGGGACCAAGGGAACAGTGGTCAGGGCATAGGGACGAACGGACATTGCGTCGCCTTGCGGAGCGGACGCTTGGTAGCTGGCGCGGCTGGGCATGATTTGACTACGCTCCTTTTGATTCATACATGGTCTGCCCGGTCCATACCCCCCGGGGGTACGGGGGTGCCCCCCCCCCCATCCCTGCAAAGAAGCCGTTTGTTTTCAGCGGTATGCAAAATTGGCGTCGCCGCAGCTACTTGATTCTGCGGGAGTTGACTTGCAGATACCTCTGCAGCAAGGGGTTACGGGCATTTTTGAACTGAAGCTGCGACGCCGGAGGGCGGTGAGCCTCTTACGTTGCTTCTCTATTTACGATTGTGCGCCAACTGGGGAATTAATCTGCAAAAGAAGCTGAGAAAGTTTTTGCGGGGTGGGTGTGGTGAATCCGAGTGGTCAGTGGTCAGTGGTCAGGAATCAGGGACTCGGGGCTAAGAAGTGGGGGAGCTCTCTTACGGGTGCTTGCGCAGGGCAAGCTCTACTGCGCGCTGCATTTCGGCTTCGGGGGCGGGTTTGCCGGTCCAGATTTCGAATTGGCGTGCGCCCTGGTGGGCGAACATTTCAAGGCCGCTGATGACCGCGAGGCCGCGCGAGCGCGCCAGCGCCAGGAGCGGGGTTTCGAGCGGGTTGTAGACCATGTCGAAGACCAGGGCGGCATTGAGTTCGTTTTCTTTCAGCGGCAGCGCCTGCTTGACACCGACCATGCCGCAGGGGGTGGTGTTGACGATGGCGTCGAACTTGTTTTTGGCGAGCAGATCCAGCTTGAGTGCTTTGGCTTTGGCCTTGCGTGCCAGGGATACGGCTTTTTCGTGGGTGCGGTTGGCGATGAAGACCTCCGCGCCCTGCTCGACGAGGCCAAAGACCGCTGCCCGCGCGGCTCCGCCCGCGCCCAGAACCAGGATGCGCGCGCCCTTGATTTTCATGCGTTTTTCGAGCGGGCGGACCACGCCGGCCACGTCAGTGTTGAAGCCGTAGAGCTTGCCGTCGGCGCCGGTGCGCAGCGTGTTGCATGCGCCGATGCGGGCGGTGAGCGGATCCATATTGGCGAGGTGGGGCAGCACCTGCTGTTTGAGAGGCATGGTGACAGAGACGCCGGCGAGAGGCAGGTCGCGGATGAGGGTGAGCAGGTCGTCGAGATCCTTGACCTTGAGGGGCAGCATGACGGCGTTGACGCTTTCGCGGCGGAAGGCCGTGTTGTGCATGAGGGGCGAGAGCGAGTGGCCGATGGGATTGCCGGCCACGCCGAAGATGCGGGTTGCCTGGTCGAGCTGCTCGACGCGATAGAGGTCGACGAGGGCGCGGACAGTGGCCTGGCCGGGAGCGGTCTCCTCACCCTCGCTGGAAGCGGCAAAGGTGAAGGCCGCGCCGGCGCGAGGGCCGAGGACGCGGCTGACCAGGCCCTCCTCGCCCATGGCGATGCCGACTACCTGGGCGAGCAGCGACTGGTTCTCAATGAGGCGGAGCACGGCGAGGTTGTCGGCCAGGCTGCGGGCGGTGGAAACGACCTTAACAAAATCGGGATCGAAGGCCTCGATGCGCTCGGCGGCCTTTTCAAGGCCCTTGGTGCGGGTAAAGTCGTGGGAGCTGATGAGCAGCGCGGCGCCGGCCGCGCGCAAGGCGGCGCGGAATTTGACCAACTGCGACTTTGAGGCCTGTTCGGCGGACTCGACTTCAAGATCGACAATCTGGCAGCCGGCTTCGGCGGCTTTGAGCAGGATTTCCAGCTCCGAATTCAAGGTGCCGGCCAATTTTCCGCCAAACTCCTTGCGGCGGCAGGTGGCGATGGCGGTTACGTCGCGGCGGCTGGCCAGGAATTCCTTGAGCTGGGGCAGAGCCGAGGCCGGCTTGGCGAGCGCGTCAAGCCGGAACTCGACAAAGCGCGCGTCTTTGAGGGCCCCCGCGGCCCGCTCGAACAATTCCGCGGACGTGACGCCCTGAACGGCCACGCAGAGCTTGCCGAAACGCAGGCGCGTCTGAGCCGGCGGGGGCGCGGGCGCGGAAGCTGTCGAGTTGGGTGCGCTGTGCGGCATGATTGTCAATTGACGCATCTTAATGTTGTTTGGCGGAGGATGCAACAAATTAGCTGCGGGGCGAATTTTTTGGCGCATCGAGACGGGAATTTGCCGCGCCTTGGGCCCGAGGCAACCCCGCTGTGTCAACCTAGTACTACAGTTGTATTTCGCTGAATTCTTGGCAAACCAGCAAAGACCCGGGCCTAAAGGCCACGTCAATTCGCCATCTTTCAGGGGGTTAAAACCCCCTGCTCCCTCCGGAGTCTTCGATTTACAACTGTAGTACTAGAGATTGGAGGATTTTCCCGCTATGTCGACTGAAACCCCTTCTGTTACCGCCAGCAAGGACTTTCACGCATGGGATGCGGGCGGAGCCGCATCCGCCGAAGCGTTGGCTGCCTGGGTGGGCGTCCGCCTGGAGGCGTATGAGGCCGCGCTCGCCCGGCTGCTGGCGGTGGAAGGCGCGCGGACGCCGGAAAACTCCCTCAGCCTTTTCGACGCGGCCGTTCAGCAGTTGAGCCTGGCCGGCGCGCAGGCCGGGGTGCTGAACTCAGTCGCGCCGGAGAAGGCGGTCCGAGACCAGGCCCAAATTGAGGTGCAGCGCGTGGCCATGACGGGCAGCGCTTTGAGCCTCAACCGGGAAGTCTACGAGGCTTTGGCGGCTATCAGCCTGGATGGC
>Ga0224555_1000341_pt1 | contig 71294 bp, 37 predicted proteins | sample 714S23034metaG_FD_180687 | JGI IMG/M metagenome (GOLD analysis project Ga0224555, IMG submission 180687) | Peat soil microbial communities from Stordalen Mire, Sweden - 717 S2 30-34 | ecosystem: Environmental > Terrestrial > Soil > Wetlands > Peat | place: Sweden: Norrbotten County, Stordalen... | reverse complement strand
AAGATGCCGAGACCGGTCAGCGGGGCTATTTGTTGACCGGTGACGAGGCCTTTCTGGAACCGTATGTGGCGGTGCGCGACAGTGTCCGTGGCCATCTGGAAGAATTGCGTCAACTTGCCTTGAGCAGCGCCGCCCATAAACACCTGGACGCACTGGCTCCGTTAATGGATGCCAAAATGGCGGAATTGTCGCATGTCATTGAGTTGCGCCGCAACCAGGACATGACGGCCGCTCTCGCGATTGTAGGCAGTGGTCGTGGGAAGCGGTTGATGGATTCGATACGGGTTGAGATGGGGGCCTTCATCCAGATAGAGGAAGACGCGCGGGCGCAGCACGATGCCGAGTTTCAATCGGACATGTGCCGTCTGTTTATCCTCATCGCTGCCGCCAGCCTGTTGCTGCTGCTGTTGGCGCTTTCGTTCGCCTATTTGACCTATCGGGAAACACAGCATCGCCTCCAGAATCAAGTTCATCTGGAAACCCAGCATTTGCTCGAGATTCAGGCGGCGACGAATAAACAACTCCAGCAGGCCAACGTCACCTTGCAGGCGAGCGAGGAAAAGCTTGCCGTGACGCTCAACTCCATTGGCGATGCCGTGATCGCCACCGATGCCGAAGGGCGTGTGACGCGCCTGAATCCCCTGGCTGAACAGCTCACCGGTTGGACGCAGGCGCAAGCCACCGGTCGCCCGGTGGACGAGATTTTTCACATTATCAACCAGGAAACCCGTCAACCCGCCATTATCCCAGTAAAGGAAACCTTGGCGCGTGGCACGATTCACGGCCTGGCCAACCACACCGTATTGATCGCACGCGGTGGCAGCGAGTGCCCCATTGCCGACAGTTGCGCACCGATTCGAGATCGCGACGGTCAGGTGGTCGGTGTCGTGCTGGTGTTCCGCGATGTCACCCAAGAATATGCAGCGCGCCAGACCTTGCTCGACAATGCCGCGCTGATCCAGACGATTCTCAACACCGTGGCGGACGGCATCATCACCCTCCATGCCAGCGACGGCATTGTCGAGACAGTTAACCCGGCCGCTGAACGAATGTTTGGCTATCCCGCGGCAGAACTCATCCGACAAAAGTTCAGCCTGCTGATACCCGAGCTTGATCGAAACCAGCGCAATGGTTCCCTCGATTATTACAATGCGAGCGGTGAGGCGCGCGCCATCGGCCTCGGACGCGAGGTCGTGGGTCGGCGCAAGGATGGCAGCCTTTTCCCGGTGGAGATGACGGTCAGCGAGATGTGGCTGGGCAGCCAGCGTTACTTCACCGGCATTTTACGTGATATCACCGCGCGCAAGCAGGTCGAAGCCGAGCAGAAGAAACTCGATCAGCGCTTGCGCGACCAGCAGTTCTACACCCGCTCCCTCATCGAATCCAATATTGACGCGCTGATGATGGCCGATCCGCTCGGCATCATCACCGACGTCAACCAGCAAATGGAGGCGATCACGGGCTGCACGCGCGACGAGTTGATCGGCGCGCCGTTCAAGAACTACTTCACCGAGCCGGAGCGGGCTGAAGCGGCCATCAGGTTGGTGTTGAGCGAGAAGAAGGTCACCAACTACGAACTGACTGCCTGCGCCAGGGACGGCCAGAAAACCGTCGTGTCCTACAACGCGACCACCTTCTATGACCGGGACCGCAGGCTGCAAGGCGTGTTCGCCGCCGCGCGCGACGTGACCGAGCGCCAACGCTTCGAGCAGGCGCTCCAGGAATCGAACGTCGAACTGGAGAGCGCCAAATCCGCGGCGGAGAAAGCCAACCTCGCCAAATCGGATTTTCTTTCCAGCATGAGCCATGAGCTTCGCAGCCCGCTCAATGCCATCCTCGGCTTCGCCCAACTGATGGAGTCAGCTTCTCCCTTGCCGACGGCTTCCCAGTCGGAAAGCATTGCCCAGATTCTCCAGGCGGGATGGCATCTGCTCAAGCTGATCAACGAAATCCTCGATCTCGCGGTCATCGAGTCCGGGAAGTTGTCCCTCTCGCCGGAATCGGTGTCGTTGTCCGAAGTCATATCCGAATGCCGGACTATGATGGAGCCGCAGGCGCAACAACGTGGCATCAGCATGACCTTTCCCCAGTTCGATGACAAGGCCCCGTTCTTTGTCAAGGCCGATCGGATCCGGTTGAAACAAATCATCATCAACCTGCTTTCCAATGCGATCAAATACAACAAGGAGCAGGGCACCGTGGCGGTGGACTGCGCCTCCAGCGCCCCGGAACGCATTCGCTTCAGTATCGCGGATACCGGCGCGGGATTGTCCCCGGAAAAGCAGGCGCAACTCTTCCAGCCGTTCAACCGGCTCGGTCAGGAAGCCGGCGGCGTGGCCGGCACGGGCATCGGCCTGGTGGTGACCAAGCGATTGGCCGAACTGATGGGGGGCGTCCTGGGCGTGGAAAGCACGGTCGGGGTGGGAAGCGTGTTCTGGTGCGAACTGAACTCGGCGGCGGCGCCCCAACTTAAAATCCAAAGCGGCGAAGTCGAGGCCTCTGTCCGACCCCAATTGCCAGATGGCGCGCTACAGCGCACCCTGCTCTACGTCGAGGACAACCCGGCGAACATGAGGTTGGTCGAGCAACTCATCGCGCGTTGCCCGGACATACGGCTGGTGACCGCGGTGAACGGAACTCTCGGCCTCGAGATCGCCCGCGCCACTCGGCCGCTGGTCATCCTGATGGACATCAACCTGCCGGGCATCAGCGGTATCGAAGCCTTGAAAATCCTGCGCGAAGACCCGGCTACGGCGCACATCCCCGTGGTTGCCCTCAGCGCCAATGCCATGCCACGCGATATCGCAAAGGGCTTGGAGTTGGGATTCTTCCGTTATCTCACCAAACCCATTAAAGTCAAAGAGTTCATGGACACGCTGAATGCGGCGCTGGAATTTGCAGAAAGCACGGTTGACCAGGCACAGGCGCGGCGGGTTCCCTTGCTGGCCGCACAGTCGCTGGCGGGAAGCGGAATTGGGCTTGCGACCGAAGATGAAGCAACGCAATCGGGCGCTCGCGTGGCGAGTTGCGCGCGGAGATGACATTCCCCTTCCCTTGATGGTCCTTGCCTGTCCCGGTTTCACCGAGAATAAGGACCGAGGCTTCCGTCGGCGCCACCAGGTCTATTTGGCTGATGATCTGTCGCAAGGCGGCGCTTTGCCCGACAAGGTCGCCGAGGGCTTTGGCTTCCACCACCTCCTCTTGCAAATAGGTAGGGTTATACCCCATAGCAAAAAACCATCCGGCAACGCAAATTCCCCCAAATGAGCAGGCACAAGAGCCAGCTTAACATGCAACGATAATCACAATGATGTTGCGCATATCGTCGGGAAAACAAAAGGATAACACTCGAAGGAGCGCGCAAGGAGAAACGCCAGAGGGGAATTGCTCCCCCCCCCGACGCAATGAAAATGACAATAAACAAATAAGCATCAAAAACGAAAGAGGAGATGAAGAACATTCGCCCACTGGCCGGCGCGGCGGGCGGCTGCGTTTACAGCGCAGGAGTGCCGGCGGGCCGGCCGCCAGGGGACTACACGGCGCGAGTGATTCCGCACTGCGACGGCGTCTCGATCCCGCTGGAAGACGCACGAATTCTGTGGCAGCGATGATTCAATCCGAGCATGAAGACGCTGAACAAACACATCATTGACCGGCCAAACCATTTTTTTCGAATATTTGGTTATCCCGGCCTTGTCACTCCCGTTTCAATCAAGGAGAACAATCCATTATGACACCGCCCTCCGCACCGGCTGCTCCGCCTGCCACCCCGGCTGCTCCACCTGCCGCCCCGGCTGCTCCGCAGAAGAAGAAAAAGCAGTTGTTGAAGAAGGTATTAATCTGGGCAGCCATCGCCGTCGTTGTCGCAGTGATCGCGGTGGTGGCATGGATTAAGTTGAAACCATCCGGCCCGGGTAAAGGTTTTGTCAGCGGCAACGGCCGCATTGAGGCCACCGAGATCGATGTCGCCACCAAGCTCGGCGGACGGGTGCAGGACATCATGGTCAACGAAGGCGATTTCGTGCAAGCCGGCCAGGTTTTGGCGCAAATGCAGATTGACGTGCTCGACGCGCAGCGCGACGAGGCGCGCGCCCAGTCCCGGCAGGCCATCACCGCTGTCGCCAGCGCCGAGGCCCAGGTGGCCGCGCGCAAGAGCGACACAGTCGCCGCGCAAGCCATGGTCGTGCAGCGCGAGAGTGAACTGGATGCCGCGCAACGGCGGCTCGCGCGCACCGAGACGCTGACCAAGCAGGGTGTTGAGGCGGTGCAGGAACTCGACGACGACCGCGCCCGCGCGCATGGCGGAGAGGCTGCGGTGAACGCGGCGCAGGCGCAGGTGGCCGCCGCCCAAGCCGCTGTCAAGGCCGCGCAAGCGCAAGTTGTCAGCGCCAACGCCGGCGTGACCGCCAGTGAGGCGGTTATCGCCCGCGTCGAGGCCGACATCCAGGACAGTCAGCTCAAGTCGCCGCGCGATGGCCGCGTCCAATACCGCGTCGCCCAGCCGGGGGAAGTGCTGGGCGCGGGCGGCAAGGTTCTCAACCTGGTTGACCTGGGCGACATCTACATGACCTTCTTTCTGCCCGAGACGGCGGTCGGCAAGTTGGCGCTGGGCAGCGAAGTCCGCATCGTGCTGGACGCCGCGCCGCAGTATGTGATTCCGACGAAGGTGTCCTATGTCGCCAGTGTCGCGCAGTTCACGCCCAAGACCGTCGAGACGGCCAGCGAACGGCAGAAGTTGATGTTCCGCGTCAAGGCGCAGATCAGCCGCGAGCTTTTGCAGAAAAATTTGAAGCAGATCAAGACCGGTCTGCCTGGTATGGCTTGGCTCAAGCTCGATCCGCAAGCGAAGTGGCCGGCGAACTTGGAGATCAAGGTGCCGGAATGACCCCGGAGTCATCCCATCCAGCGCCGGTCGCCCGCCTGGCCGGCGTCGGTCTGCACTACGGCAAAATCGTGGCGTTGGACGGCATCACGCTGGACATCCCGGCCGGGCGCATGGTCGGCCTGATCGGCCCGGACGCCGTCGGCAAGTCCAGCCTGCTCTCGCTGCTGGCCGGCGCCCGCGCGGTGCAGCAGGGACGAGTCGAGGCTTTGGGCGGTGACATGGCCAGCACGCGTCATCGTGAAAGCGTCTGCCCGCATATTGCTTACATGCCGCAGGGCCTTGGCAAGAACTTGTATGCAACCTTGTCGGTGGAGGAGAACCTGCAGTTCTTCGGCCGCCTGTTCGGCCACAACGCCACCGAGCGTCGCCGGCGCATTGACGAATTGACCCGCGGCACCGGCCTGACCCCCTTCCTGTCGCGCCCGGCCGGCAAGTTGTCCGGCGGCATGAAACAAAAACTGGGCCTGTGCTGTGCGCTGATCCATGACCCGGACTTTCTGATTCTGGATGAGCCGACCACCGGCGTTGATCCGTTGGCGCGCGCCCAATTCTGGGACCTGATCAAACACATCCGCGACGAGCGCTCCGGCATGAGCGTGATCGTGGCCACCGCCTACATGGACGAGGCGCAACGCTTCGACTGGCTGGTGGCGATGGATGCCGGCAAGGTGCTGGCCGCCGGCACGCCCGCCGAACTGCTCGAACGCACCCACAGCGACTCGATGGACGCGGCCTTCATCGCCCTGCTGCCGGAAGAGAAGCGGCGCGGCTATCGGGCCGTGACGATTCCGCCGCTGGCGGACGGCGGCAATGCCGAAATCGCCATCGAGGCCACGGATCTCACCATGCGCTTCGGCAATTTCGTCGCCGTTGACCACGTCAATTTCCGCATCCGCCGGGGCGAGATCTTCGGTTTCATCGGCTCCAACGGCTGCGGCAAATCCACCACCATGAAGATGCTGACCGGCCTGCTGCCGGCCAGCGAAGGCCGCGCGTCGTTGCTTGGGCACGAGGTCAATCCCAAGGACATCGCCACGCGCCGGCGCGTGGGCTATATGTCGCAGGGGTTCTCGCTGTATTCGGAACTGTCGGTGCATCAGAACCTCGTGCTGCACGCCCATCTGTTCTCCGTGCCGAAAGCAGACATCCCCGCGCGGGTGGACGAAATGGTCCAGCGTTTTAGCCTGGGCGACGTGCTCGACGCCATGCCCGACAATTTGCCGCTGGGCATCCGCCAGCGCCTGTCGCTGGCCGTCGCGATGGTGCATAAACCGGAACTGCTGATCCTGGACGAACCAACCTCGGGCGTGGACCCCATCGCCCGCGACAGTCTCTGGCAATTGATGATTGACCTGGCGCGCAACGACAAGGTGACGATCTTTATCTCCACCCATTTCATGAACGAGGCAGGGCGTTGCGACCGCATTTCGCTGATGAACGCCGGCAAAGTATTGGCCACCGACGTCCCGGCCGAGTTGGTGCGCAAACGCGGCGCCGCCACGCTGGAAGAGGCCTTCATCGGCTACCTGAAAGACGCCGGCGCGAGCGGCGAGGCGGCGCCGCCGCCTCAAGCCGCACCGGCCGCTCCGGCTGCTCCGGCCGCCGCGCCGGCCGGTTGGCGCCTTTTCAGCTTGAGCCGCGCCTGGAGTTACAGCCTGCGAGAGGCGCTGGAACTGCGGCACGATCCGGTGCGCGCCACCATGGCGCTTTTGGGAACGGCCATGCTGATGTTCGTCGTGGGCTATGGCATCAACCTCGACGTGGAGAACCTGACCTATGCCGTGCTTGATCGCAACCAGACCGTGTTGAGCCAGAACTATGCGCTCAACCTGTCCGGCTCGCGCTACTTCGTCCAACGCCCGCCGATTGCCGACTACGCTGACCTGGACCGGCGCATGCGCGCGGGCGAACTGGCGCTGGCCATCGAAATCCCGCCCGATTTCGCGCGCAACGTGGAGCGCGGCGATGCCGTGCAGATCGCTGCCTGGGTGGACGGCGCCATGCCGCAACGCGCCGAGACCGTGCAAGGTTACGTGCAGGGCATGCACCAGAGCTGGCTGCTGGACATGGCGGCGCGCCGGCTCGGCCAGGACGCCGCAGCCGGCCCGGCCACGATCGAGACGCGCTTTCGCTACAACCCCGATGTCAAAAGCCTGCCGGCGATAGTGCCGGCAGTCATCCCGATGCTCTTGCTGATGATCCCGGCGATGCTGACCGCGCTGTCGGTGGTGCGCGAGAAAGAACTTGGCTCGATCATCAACCTCTACGTCACCCCGGTCACCCGCAGCGAGTTCCTGCTCGGCAAGCAACTGCCCTACATTGTGCTGGGGCTGTTCAACTTCGGGCTGATGACGCTGCTGGCCGTCACCGTCTTCGACGTGCCGGTCAAGGGCAGCTTCCTGACGCTGGCGGCGGCGGCGCTGCTCTTTGTGATGTTCTCGACCGGTTTCGGCCTGTTCGCCTCGACCTTCACCCGCAGCCAGATCGCGGCGCTCATGGTGACGATGATCGGCACCTTGGTCCCGGTCATCCAGTTCACCGGCGTGCTCAACCCGGTTCCCTCGTTGGAAGGCATGGGCGCGTTCATCGGCCGCATTTACCCGGCCACCGACTTCCTGAACATCAGCCGCGGCGTGTTCAGCAAGGCGCTCGGCTTCGCCAGCCTGCACAACTCGTTCTGGGTGCTGCTGCTGGCAGCGCCGGTGATCGTGGGTCTGTCCATCGTGCTGCTGAAGAAACAGGAGACCTGACCATGCCGCATCCCGCCAACATCTACCGTCTCGGCATCAAGGAACTATGGAGTCTGGCGCGCGACCCGACCATGCTCGTGTTGATCACCTACATGTTCTCGGTTTCGATCTATGTCGCCGCCACGGCGATGCCGGAGACGCTGCACAAGGCGCCGATCGCCATCGTGGACGAGGATGGTTCGCCGCTCTCCGCGCGCATCTCCTCGGCTTTTTATCCGCCGCTCTTCAACGCGCCGGCGATGATACCCTCATCCGGCATTGATGTGGGCATGGATGACGGCGACTACACCTTCGTGCTGGATCTTCCGCCGAATTTCCAGCGCGACGTGCTGCGCGGCAGGTCGCCGGCGATCCAGCTCAACGTGGACGCCACGCTCATGACCCAGGCCTTCACCGGCAGCAGCTACGTCCAGCAGATGGTGATGGGCGAGGTCAATGAGTTTGTCCAGCGCTACCGCGGCAGCGCCGCGCCGCCGGTGGACCTGGCCTTGCGCGCGCGTTTCAACCCCAACCTGGAGCAGTCCTGGTTCGGCGCGCTGGTCGAGATCATCAACAACGTCACCATGCTGTCCATCATCCTGACTGGCGCGGCGCTGATCCGCGAGCGCGAGCACGGGACCATCGAGCACCTGCTGGCGATGCCGGTCACACCGGCCGAGATCATGCTCGCCAAGATCTGGTCCATGGGCTTGGTGGTGCTGGTGGCCGCCGCCCTCGGGCTGTTGCTCGTCGTGCAGGCCGTGCTGCGCGTGCCAGTCGAAGGCTCGGTGGCGCTATTCCTGGCCGGCGCGGCGCTGGACCTGTTCGCCGCCGCCTCGCTGGGGATCTTTATGGCGACGCTGGCGCGCTCCATGCCGCAGTTCGGGATGCTCGCGGTGCTGATTCTGCTGCCGCTGCAAATGCTTTCGGGCGGCTTCACTCCGCGCGAGAGCATGCCCGCGTTCGTGCAAAACCTGATGCTGGCCGCGCCGACCACGCACTTCGTCGTCCTCGGCCAGGCCATCCTTTTCCGCGGCGCCGGCCTCGATGCGGTGTGGCCACAGTTCCTCGCGCTGATCGTCATTGGCTCTCTGCTCTTTGCCTTTTCGTTGACCCGCTTTCGCAAAACCATCAGCGAGATGGCGTGAGCCTGTGGCGCCAACTCTTATCGCTTGAGAAAAGCAAAAAACTCAATAAGAAATAAAACATGAAAACAAAGACGCTCACGCCGGAACCGCTCCACGAAATGGATGCTCATCATAATCCGATATGAAGCCAATACCCTCCCTGGTGGCGCTGACCCTGGCGGTCCTCGCGCCCTCCTCCACACACGCGCAAACCAATCAAACCAGCGCCGCTGACATTTTCTCCCATCCCCTTTCGCGGGCGGACGCGGTCGGGATCGCCTTGCGCCAGAACAGCGCCATCCTCAAGGGCAAGGCCGATTTGCGGGCCTCCTGCGGCGTCGAGGTGCAACTGCGCGCCATCGCCCTGCCCCAATTGTCCGCCGGCGGCGGCTACAACTACCAGGAACCGTCCCTCATCGAAACCTTTCCCGCGCCCTTCAGCGGTTACATTCAGTTTCCCGATCAAAACTGGAACGCCGACATCAAGGTCCAGCAGACAATTTACGCGGGCGGCCGCATCACGTCGGCCCTTCGTTCCGCCAAGTTGACCCATGCGCAGGCGCTGTTGAATTATCAGGCCACGCTGGCCGATACGCTCCTGGCCGTGCGCGTCGCCTACGACGACGTGCTGGTGGCGGCGCAGCAAATGGCCGTCCACGAAGCGTCGGTCCAGTTGTTGACGCACGAGTTGGAAGACATGCAGAAGCGCTTTGACGCCGGGACGGTGCCGCGGTTCGACGTGTTGCGCGCGCAAGTTGAATTGGCCAACGAGCGCCCGCGCCTCATCCAGGCCAAAAATGACTTTCGCATCGGCAAAGACAACCTGCTCAATCTCCTGGCGGTCCATCTGCCCAAAACAATTGGGCAGGATGTCCCGTTGCAATTGAGCGACACCTTGGAAGCCCGCCCGTACGTCATGGATATGCCCACCGCCCTGGCGCGCGCCCTGGAAAAGCGGCCCGAACTGGCGGCCTTGCGCAAAGCCAGGACCCTGCGCCATGAAGACCTGGTCAAGGCCAAGTCCGGTTACAAACCAACCGCGCAGCTGGTCGGCGGTTACCAATGGCAAAGCCTGTCTTACGAAAATAATTTGGGCGCCGATTTGTCCGGCTGGGTTGCGGGCGCGCAACTGAGCTGGAACATTTTCGACGGGCAATTGACGCGCGGCAGGGTGATGGAAGCCAAGGCGCGTTACGAACGGGCGCAACTGGACGTGGATGAGTCCGGCCGCCAGATCGAATTGGAGGTGCGGACGGCCCATTTCAATTTCGTCGAGGCGCGCGAAGTGCTGGAGTCGCAGAAGATGGTGCAGGAACAGGCGCAGGAGGCGTTGCGGCTGGCCGAGGCGCGGCACGCGGCCGGCGCCGGCACCCTGTTGGACGTGCTCAGCGCGCAGACGGCCTTGACCCAGGCCCGCACCACGCAGGTGCAGGCCCTGCACGATTACGCCGTCGCCCGCACCCGTCTCCAACGCGCCTTGGGCGAGGACATGGAGATACGGGAAATTCACCTTGGGGATAAGTGACACGATGATTATACACATAAAGCAAGAGCCAACGAAGTCACGACCGGAAACCCTCGAATCCGTCTCATGGTCAACCGCCGGGCTTGGAAAGACTGCTGCTTATGAAAGTATTTCTCGTTTACGTCAATGATGAGAATTTCTACCGGCTGCTGCCGGAAGACATGGGCGGCTCAAAGCCGGGCGACCCGCGGGTCAAGGTGATGGGGTTCCCGCCACTGGGCATCGAGACGCTCGCGCCCGTCCTGCGCCAGCACGGACACCAAGTCCGGATGTTCGACACATGCCACCCGCAGATGAAGGAACGGGACATCGCGCAGGCGGTGCGGGATGCCCCACCGGACGTCATGGCACTCTCGTTTTTGTCCACGACGACATACCCCGGGGTGAAAAGCATGGCCCGGGCGGTCAAGGCCGTGATGCCGGATGTTGCGATCATCTGCGGCGGAGTTTTTGCCACGATGAACCAGGAACGGATTCTGAAGGATTGTCCCGACATTGACGCTGTGGGGATGGGCGAAGGCGAGGAACTGCTGCCGGACTATCTGGATCATTTCGACCAGCCGGGGAAAGTGGCCGGACTCATCTGGCGCCATGGCCGGGAAATCGTCAAGAACATCGCCCGCCCGATCATCAAGGACTTGAACCAGTTTCCCTATCCGGACCGGACGACGCTGCCGATTGATTACATTGAATCTTTGCCGCTCGACGTGCCGGCCGTTCTTTCGTTGGAAAAATTCTGCACGATGCAGACTTCGCGCGGCTGTCCTTACACCTGCATTTATTGCGACATTCCCGCGCTGACCAACGGCAAGTGGCGTTTCCGTTCTTCGGAGCATGTCCTGGGCGAAATGCAGCAGCTCCACGACCAGGGCTACCGCTCGGTTTATCTGACCGACGATCATTTCCTGATGAAACGGGAGAGCATCAACGACATTTGCCAGAACATCATCAAGCACAAGCTCGCGTTCAAGTGGGGCTGCGAAGGCCGCGTGGATTCCGTCGCGGTGGATCAACTTACCATCATGGGCAAGGCGAACTGCAATTTCCTCGCGTTCGGCGTGGAGGCGGGCACGCAAAGAATCCTGGATCGACTCGACAAGCGCCAGACGCTGGCGCAGATTGAACACGCGGTCAGTGAAGCCAAGCGTTGCGGCATCGAGCGGGCGCATGGATTTTTTCTCGTGGGTTCCCCGGGCGAAACCGAAGAGGACATTTTGGAGAGTTTCCGCTTCTGCGCGCGGCTCAAGCTGGACACGTACGGCTTCAACCGGCTGTGCGTTTATCGCGGCACGCCTCTGTGGCAAGAGTATCTCGAACGCGGCATCCTCGACGACGAGCGCGATTGGGCCAAGTGGTTCAAGTGTTCCGACATTGACCCGACGGTTCTGCCCAGCGAGGTCGTCAACCGCGCGCGGAAGAAGGGCTACGCGTTGCTCTTTGCCCGGCGGATTTTCTTCCGCCCCATTCAGACCTTCCAGCTTCTCCGCACCTTGGGCCGGCACATGAAATTCACCGATATCTTCAAGCTCTTAAGCAGTCCGTTCCGTCGGCGCAAGCTGAACCGCAAACCGGAACTGCCTGCCGGGATGATCGAACGGGGATTAACCGCCCCCATCCGGTCCGGCGCGCCGATGGACGCGCCGGGGAGAAAAGCGTTTTGCGGGCGCCATCGAAGGCGAAACGGATAGCTCCATGTTATTGACACCATTGTGGAAACACACGATTCTGTTCCTTCTCCGATCCACGCCAATGAAACATCGCTGCCATGGAACCGCGCATGAATACGGCCCGCAAGACATGCGATGAGGCAACAGAGATGGCTAGGTTTTCTTGCGACGCTCCCCACGCACAAACCGTTTATCTCATAGGCGATTTCAACGCCTGGAATCACACTTCGGATCCCATGCAGCGACAAGCGGACGGTTCATGGTTTTTGCAAGTGTGTTTGAGCCACGGGCGTCACTACTACCAGTTTCTGGTGGATGGGGAACCAGTGCTCGATCCCCATGCGATGTATCTTCCCTTGGGAGCCCGGCATGAATTCGTGTCGTTCATCGCCCTCGATTGATTGCAACAGTTCGCCTGTTACTGCTCGCGCATGGAGGCCTGCCTGGACGCTGCCGTCCGCGCGGGCGACGCCGTCAAAGACGCTGAAGACCAGCTTGATCTTGCGCCGCATGGATCTGAGCAGTAACATTTTCGGAGTCCCTGTGGCTCTTTTCGGATTCCTGTTCGCCACCAATTCCATCGGACTCTACGTTGGAGGCCAATCCAACCGCTGGCTGCTCCGACGGTTTACTTCCGAACAGCTTTTGCGCAAGGGAATGTGGATCAATGTTGGCGCCGCCCTGGCGCTGGTCGGCTGTGCCCGGACAGGATTGGGCGGCTTCCCGCTTTTATTCGGCGTCCTGTTCCTGTGCCTCGCCACGTTGGGGGTGATTTTCCCCAACGTCACCGCCATGACGATGCAACCTTTTGCTGCCGCGGCATCGCTCGCGGTCCGTCAGAGACGGCGCTCACGGTGTCGCCGGCGCGGACTTTCTCAGGCCGGCTTCAACGTGGATGAGGACCTCCACGCTGTTGCCGATCATGCCTTGGTCCGCCGTGATGTCGAAATCGCGCCGATCCAGCGTGATCGAGGCATCCCAGCCGGAGATGGCGGCTCCTTTCATGCCCGGGCCAAAGCCCAGCGACGTGACCTTGAGCACAACTTCCTTCGCCACGCTCTTCATCGTGAGAACGCCCGTGACGGCGTAGGTGTCGCCGCCGGTGCTTTTCCACGCCTGGCTCTTGAAGGTCATGGACGGGAATTTGGCGGCGGCAAAGAAATTGGTGGAGCGCAAGTCGTCGTCGCGCATGCGCGTGTTCGTAGTGATGCTGGCCACTTCAATGACGGCCTCGGCGGTGCTGTTTTCGAGGTGGTCGCGATCCACAATGACCGTCCCTTTCACCTTGCTGAAAAAGCCGGGAACCTTGGTGAAAAAGTGAGGGACGGTGAAGCCGACCCAGGTATGCACGGGGTCAATGTCGTAGGTTTCGACGGCGGCCTGGGCGGATGCAAGCGAGCCGAGTGCAAGGCCGGTGAAGACCAGGGCAAGCATGGAATGTTTCATGGGAATTATCTTTCTGCGTTGGATTGAGTTTTCGAGTTAACCGACTTTTCTTTGTTTGTTGGCATGGCCGTAAGTCCTGTAGTGAGGTCATGAATATTGCTCAGGCCGGCGCGTCGATCGAAGCGACGCGAACAAGCTTCTTGTTCACAAATTCCTGAATGCCCAGGCTGGAAAGCTCGCGTCCGTAGCCGGAGTTCTTGATGCCGCCGAACGGCAAATCGCACGTCGTCCAAGTCGGGTGATTGATGAACACCATGCCCGTATCAATGCGGCTCGCCACGCGTTTGCCGCGCGCCACGTCCTTGGTGAAGACCGAGCCGCCTAACCCGAAGTCCGAGTCATTGGCGAGCGCCACGGCTTCGTCCTCGTTCCTGACCCGGAAGAAAAGTGCAACGGGTCCGAAAAATTCCTCCCGAAAGGCGGGATTCCCGGGCTTGATGTTCGTGAGAATCGTCGGCTGCATGAAGGAGCCGGGGCGATCAATCCGTTTGCCGCCCATCACCACGGTGGCGCCCTTGGCGACGGCTCGTTTGACCTGGTCCAAGAGTTTTACGAGGGCCGCTTCCGTGGACAGTGGTCCAAGCGTCGTCGCCGTATCCATCGGGTTTCCTGGCTTGAGCGCCGCCAGCGCGGTCTGGAACTTGTCGAGAAAACGGTCGGCCAGTTCTTCGACAACGATGAAACGTTTCGCCGCGACGCAGCACTGGCCCGTGTTGTTCATCTTGGCCCAGACCCCCCATTTGACCGTCTTGTCGAGGTCGGCATCCTCGAGCACGATGAAGGCGTCGCTGCCGCCAAGCTCCATCGTGGACTTCTTAAGGTTTTGCCCAGCTCTCCCGGCAACGAGCTTTCCGGCTTCCACGCTACCGGTCAACGCGACACCCTTGATCCGGGGATCGTCAATCACTTGATTCACCTGGTCATGCGAGATCAACAGATTGGTGTAGGCGCCTGTCGGCGCACCCGCCTCCCGCCACAGCTTCTCGAAGGCGATGGCGCATTGCGGAACACACCCCGCGTGCTTCACCATCACGACGTTGCCCGCCATCAGGTTGGGCGCGGCAAAGCGCGCGAGTTGGTAGTAGGGAAAGTTCCAGGGCTGGACACCGAAGAGCACGCCGAACGGGGTGCTTTCGACTGCTGCTTTGCCCGACCCCGGCTTGAGGTGTTGTGGTGCGAGGAAGCGCTCGGCGTTCCTGGCGTAGTAGTCAATGATGTCCGCGCTGAACGCCACTTCGCCGCGGGCCTCTTCGATGAGTTTGCCCATTTCGAGCGTCACCGGGCGGGCAAACTCGTCCACGCGCGCGCGCATGATGGCGGCGGCTTTTGCGGCCACGACGGCTCGATCGGCGAACGATGTGTATCGCCAACTTTCGAAGCAGATCGCGGCGGTTTTAAGCGCCTTCTCAAGCTGCTTGTCGGTGAGTTCCTTGAACGTCTTGAGGATTCTTCCGTCGTAGGGGTTAACGCTTTGGTAGGCGGCCCGAATCTCCCGGGCCGCAGTTTTTGACTTGGAAATAGTCCGGTTTGACCGGTCCATGACGTGCTTGTTCATAATTTTATTGTTTTTCCGACGACTCTTTCAACGATGCCATATCAATGACGAAGCGGTATTTCACGTCGTTCTTCACCACCCGGTCGTAGGCTTCATTTATTTTCTGGATGGGGATGAGTTCAATGTCGGAAGTGATATTGTGCTTGCCGCAGAAGTCCAGCATCTCCTGGGTTTCCTTGATGCCGCCAATGAGCGAGCCACTGAAGTTGCGCCGGCCAAAGATGAGGCTGCCGACCTGAACGGAAAGCGGCTCGGCGGGCACGCCGACTTGCGTGAGGGTGCCATCGCGTCTCAAGAGCACGAGGTAGGCGTTGATGTCATGTTGCGCGGCCACGGCGTCGAGGATGAAGTGAAAGCTGTTGAGATGTTTCTTCATCTCGTCTTCGTTCCTGGAATTGACGACTTCATCCGCGCCGAGCCGCAAGGCATCTTTGACTTTGTTTGGCGAGTGGGTGAAGACCACCACGTGCGCGCCGAAAGCCTTCGCCAATTTCACCCCCATGTGCCCAAGTCCGCCGAGGCCCACGACGCCAACTTTCTGGCCTTTGGCAACTTTGTTGTGCCGCAAAGGGGAATAAGTGGTGATGCCCGCGCAAAGGAGCGGGGCAGCCGCGGCGAGATTCAAATTCTTTGGGACGCGCAGCACAAAGGCTTCATCCACGACGACGCTCTCGGAATAGCCGCCATAGGTCATGCCGCCGGTGTGTTTGTCCGGGGCGTTGTAGGTAAAAGTCGCGCCTTTTTCGCAGAATTGCTCGAGGCCGTCCTTGCAGCTTTCACAAGTGCGGCAGGAATCCACCATGCAACCGACGCCGGCGATGTCGCCCTCCTTGAATTTCCTGACCTGCGCGCCGACTTTGACGACGCGTCCGATGATTTCGTGACCAGGCACACAAGGGTAGGTAGTGCCGTGCCATTCGTTGCGGACGATATGCACATCCGTGTGGCAGACGCCGCAATACAGAATCTGGATTTGCACATCGCGCGCGCCGGGACCACGGCGTTGAAAGTTGAAGGGCGCGAGCGGCGTCGTGGCGTTTTGCGCTGCGTAAGAATTGGTGTTCATAGAAATTTTTGATCCCGGGTGAAATTTTTATGTTTCATGCTGCGAAAATAGAATGTGCCATGGGGCGTCCGCTATGGGGTATTCACCCCATATGATCAGAGGGTCAATGTTGAGCCTGGACTGAATTACGCGCTTCCATCATCTCAAAGGCCACCGGATCACCCGAAGCAGAATCTTTCGCAAGCCAGAGCTGAAACCTGCCCGGCTCAACCAGCCACTGACCGTTGACATCGTAATATCCCAGCTCCCGCTCTGAAATGGTAAACGCCAGCTCCTGAGAATCGCCTGGGTTCATCTGCACTTTTTGAAATCCTTTCAGTTCGCGCACCGGATGCGGGCCGGCCGACCCCGCAAGGTCGCGAATATACAGTTGAACAACTTCGGCCCCCGGACGGGAACCCGTGTTCTTGATTCTCACGCGCGCAGTCATTGTTCCGTCAACATTTAACTGGTTGGCGCTAAGAGCAACATGGCCATATTCAAAGGTGGTGTAGGTAAGCCCAAAACCAAACGGATAAAGGGCTTCGCGCGGACCATCCACGTATTGGCCAAGGTTGGGACGACCGGTGTTATAATGATTGTAATAGACGGGAACCTGCCCGACACTGCGCGGGAATGAAGCGGTCAACCGCCCGGCTGGCGCCACGTCCCCGAACAAGATGTCCGCCACGCCGTTGCCCCCTTGCGCGCCTGGGTTCCACGCTTCCAGAATGGCCGCCGCCTTTTCCTGAAGATGGGGCAGCGCCAGCGGGCGTCCATTGATCAAAACGACGATAACCGGCTTGCCCAGCGCGGCCACCGCATCGAACAGTTCGTTTTGATGTCCGGGCAGCCCGAGATCGCTGCGCGCCGAATCCTCACCGCTCCAGCTTGCCGGCTCACCCAAGGCCATGATGATGATATCGGCAGCCCTGGCGGCTGCCACTGCCTTTGGAATGTCCGACTCGTGGCCAGAGCTGGCATGGTGCTCAAAGATTTTTGTCCCATCCAACTGCGGGATCAATTGCCATCCCTCCGCCGGCTCGCAGCCGCGAACCACGGTCAAGGCGACGCCCGGCGCCAGCTTTGCGCCCAAACCGGTCGCCAGCGACACGGTGTCCTCAGCCCGGCCGCGCCCGCTCCAGCAACCCAGCAGATTTCTACCGTCGTCAGCGAATGGCCCAATGAGCGCGAAGGATTTTATCCGCCTTGAAAGCGGAAGCAGGTGGTTGTTGTTTTTCAGCAGGACACAGGAGTTGGCGGCAGCTTCGCGAGCCAGCGCCAGTGCGTCCGGTTTTAGAAACGCGTGATGGCACATATTTTCGTCAACATAGGGCTTCTCGAAAAGGCCTTTCGCGAACTTGACCCTGAGAACCCGCCGTACGGCCTCATCAATCACCGTCACTTTGACTTTCCCGTCTTTCACCTGCCGGCCCAAGGTGGCGCGGTAGTTGGTTGAGAGCATTTCCATATCCACACCAGCCGTCAGGGCCAAACGCGCGGCCTCGGCGCCGTCTGCAGCCACGCCGTGCGCGATCAGTTCCTGGACCGAACCCCAATCGCTGACGACGAAGCCTTGGAACTTCCACTCTCCCCGCAGAATCTCCGTCAACGTATGGTGGTTCGCGCTGGCAGGGGCGGCGGAAAGCAAGTTAAAGCCGCTCATCACCGTGCCGGCGCCCGCCGCCACGCCCGCTTTAAATTGAGGCAGGTAGAAGTTGCGCAAGGTGTATTCGGAGATTTCCGTTGTGTTGTAGTCGCGTCCACCCTCAGCCGCGCCATAACCCACGTAATGCTTGAGACACGCCACCAGCCGATCGGGATCGGCGGTATTGGTCCCCTGAAAGCCCCGCACGCAGGCGGCGGTGTCCAGCGATCCCAGCCACGGATCCTCGCCAAAGCCTTCCGCGATGCGCCCCCATCGCGGGTCGCGGGCCAAGTCCACCATGGGTGCAAAAGCCCAGTGAATTCCAACCGCCGCGCTTTCCCGCGCCGAAATGGTCTGCGTTCTCTCAAAAAGCGCGGGTTCCCATGCGCACGCCTGTGCCAGCGGAATCGGGAAAATCGTGCGGAAGCCATGAATGGTGTCGTGGCCGATGATGAGCGGGATGCCAAGCCGGCTTTCTTCCACCGAGATGCGCTGCAAGCGGTTGAGGAGACCGGGTTTTTCAATGGCCTGGCTCCCCAGCAATGAGCCGATTCGGCCTTGGCGCAAAAACTCATCCTGGCTATTGGCCATGTCAGGTTTGGCTTCGATCTGCACGAGTTGTCCGATTTTTTCCTCCAACGTCATGCGTCCAAGCAAATCCTCCACGCGCTTTTCAATCGGTTGCCGGGGGTCTTGGTAAACTTCTTTTTTCCCATTTTGGTTCTGGTCATTCCAGTGGGGTTGAGAGATGGGCGGCTCCGCAGTGCAAACTCCGACAACAAAAACAAAACCGAGCAAATTAAGGACAAGTTTCATATTGAGGGCGCGCGCCCTTCCGATTCTCCTGCCTGGTAAACGTGCCTTACGGCACAACTTTTACCTCCAGAAACCGCTGCGGAGCACCTTGAAGAATCGCATTGGTGCAGTCAAACGTCCCGTCCGAATTAAACGAGTTCGTTGCCATTATTGTCCAACTGCTCAAGGGAAACGCCAGATTGGTCGAACCTAACACGACATATTTGTAGCTGGCATTGGGAATATTGTTGTTTACGCCCTTGACCACCAGGTTGGCGCCGGCCAGGGCCACATTGGTTATGCTCGCATTGGTTAATGAGGGGTTCACAGCAACATTGTCAAAAGTAGCCATGCACTCCTGGGAACTGCTGTATGAGGTCACAGCCAGACCGGCGAAAGCCTCGTTGCCCAAGGCAGTAATGTTTGTGCTCCCCATTGTCGTCCAGTTGGCGCCGTTGCTGCTGTAGCTGGCCGTGAAGTTGTTGGTCGCGGTCCACGCCAGCATCACCCACAGCGGCGCGGTGAGGCCGCTGGCCTGGATGGCGCCGCATTGGTTTCCATACGTGGCCCGCCAATCAAAATTCACGCCGTTGCCAGGAGTCACGACCACGTCGGCAAAGACGGCCCCAGGAGAGAGATCCCCTCGAACCATCACACCCGCCTTGGACCACGCATTGACATCTTGTATCGCAGCCACCTTTGCGATAACGACGCCATTCCCGGCGACTGGCTGGCTGCTCGCGGTGACTGGTTGATAAACGAAGTCAAACGCGTCAACCGTATTCCAAATATCGGCTCCCGACCCGGTCACGGTATAAACGCCCGAAGAATAGCTCGAACCGCCTGTGATCGGCACGGCTCCGATATCCGTTTCACTCCAGGGACCGGGCAGCGCAACAGTGCGTGGCAAATAAGGAAAGAAGACGCTGCCCCAGGCCGTGGCCACGCCATTGGAGACGACCTCAGAGCCATCGTTGGCACTCCAGGACCATCCCAGCGAGGGCGCCTTTTGCGTCACCGTCGCGTTGAGCAAGTAAGTGCAATTGGTGACATAGTTGTCCTCGCCCACCTCCCCAAAAATCAAGGCCCAGCCCGCCGTACGGATGGACTGGATGCGCTCTTCACTGTTCGCCTGGGAATGCCCGGTCCAGCCATTGTAACAATGAATTTCCGCCAGGACGTTTGATTTGCCCGTGAGAAAAGAGGGTTCATTGAGCAAAACCGTTTCCTGCCCGTCTTCGGCCTGGCCCGGAATAAGGATAATATTGGTGTTGCCCGTGTTGCGGATCGTGTTGTAAAGGTCGGTCATGTCGCTGACCCACTGGGCATCTGTGAAGTTGGTATTGTTCCAGGAGTAGGGTTCATTCCAAACGTCAATCCAGACATCGGGCTGGTTGGTGAAGGTTTGGGCGATGGCCGCCAGACGGGTCTTAAAGGTGGAATACCAAGGCATGGACGAAGGAGTATTGCCCAAAATCTGTTCGTAACCGCCGGTATCCCAGCCGAACATGGCCAGAATCGTGACCTGGCCCTGAGTGCGGTTGTTGTTCACCACATCCTGCAGCGGATGCAAATACCCGATGGGGGTGTCAATGGTCCCGGTGCTGCTTAGAATCGGACAGTTCGTGACGTCATCAATCACCTCGCGCACCACCTCAATATTCCGGCCGCTCTTGGTCCCTGGCCCGAACTGATCAAGAGCATCTATGCCGCCTCCATACCAAGGCGAGCCGTTCTGGAGTATGTTGGTGCCGCTAATGGAATAAGTGTTCGTGGTGGCACCATGGCTGGCAAGGGAGATGAACGCCAACGATACGCCAACCCCCCAGCGAACCATCGCCCCCCGTGTCTTCATACGGTCTATTTCAATCTTTGAATCCATCATCGTTCCAATGGCCGCCTTAATCGCCGCTTTGTGGACGCGGGGTGTGGTTGGCCAGCCAGACGAGGTCAACATTATTGATCACGGTAACTCTATTTACCGTGGTGTAGGTCACGGGATGGACGGTTGTGAGGTTTTGCCACTTGTGAATGAGCGCGTGGCCGTCGGCAAAACACATCCCGCAAGCACCCCCATGCTGGCTGCCAGGCAGTTCCGTGAATTCACCAGTGCCCTTGCTTTCCTCCCAATTAATATACATGATTCCATCATCAATGCTATCCGGGTGCTCATCCAAAAAAACCAAAGCGTCGCTGAATCCCGGGAATTGCAGATCGCTCATCTTGACGACCCAATAACTGACGCTTCCATCCGTTCCCACGTTCGCCTTATCGCCATCCCCGAAAGCCGCGCTCATGCTCACACTTCGGCAGCGAGCACTCCATCCTGCCGCGACCTCGGCCGGACTGACATATTGTGCGGCCGCACAGGCAAAGATCGCGTATGAACGCGCCATATAAGGCCCCAGCAACGCATTGGTAGGATTGATCAGGTAATCTGTATTGGTGTTGTCCTGTTTTGTCGTCCAGTCCATCGAACCGTGAATCCATGAAGGTATGCCATGGAAGGACAAACTCTGGTCAGAGTTGATGGCCAGAACATCCTTGTTGTCCTGCGCGTACATCAGCCAGGCCAAACCGAGTTGTTTGTGATTGTTCACACAGGAAGCGGCCTGGGCATTTAACTTGGCCTTCTGCAGGGCTGGCAACAACATCGCGGCCAGAATGGCAATAATGGCAATCACCACCAGCAACTCTATAAGTGTAAATGCCTTAACCCCGCAATGCTGGGAATGTTGGTTTTTGAACGGTCGGACAGAGGCCTCGGGCCATCTGCTCCATTCAAAGTGTCCCTGCCTGGACGTCACGTTACAACTCATCGTTTCAATCATAGTGCTATACACCTTTCAAATCGGTTTCAGCGATCGTGTTACAGTTTTTCCTTGATTACACCAGACGCCAACACCCCGGGCCATCGCCCCCGCTCCCTCACCTCCAAGAGCGGAGGGAGTACCAAGGAACCGACGTAAAATCGGTTCCCGGCGCAAATCGGCCTGCGAGCGGACGGCATAGGGCACGGGGTCATGCCTAACACGCTGGTCTGCGGCCTACAGTTTAAACGGCGCGACTTTATAGTATTGCGCTGAGACGCTGACGGCGGCAGGATCGGTGTAAAGGTAACTGGTAGCGCCCTGGGGAATAAGGAAGTCGCTTTGGTCAGTCCAGTTCACCAGATCGGTGGAAACCCACGTACTATAGAGGCTTCCCCCCGTGGCGCCCAGCACGTTGGTGATGGTAAAGCTAAGCCCGGACGTCGGGGAATACGTCGGATTCACCAGCGTAAGCCCCGGCGCGGGCCCGCCCACCTCAAAGTTGTCTATGTTTGCCGTCACCGAGTTGGCCCAACCACCACCATTTAATTGAACGATGTAGCTGAAGAACCAGGGCGGAGTATTGGCAGTGACGGGATATGTCAAATGCGTCCAATTGGTGGCAGAGAGAGGAACATTCTGAGTCCCGATCTCGATGACGTTGTCCACATTCACCGAACCATTTTTTACCTCGCCTTGCACGAGGAACACACTCCAAAACCCGAAATCGCCATTAACAGTCGGGGCCGTGCTCGGGTCGATTTGGAGATCGAATTGGATGGTGCCAACCTGCCCGCTTGGGTTATATATAACCCAATTTGCGTCCCATGCCCAACCGTCGTTGACGCACCCCCAAGCCCCGCCAGACTCATTGTTGTTAGTCATGGCAAATACACAACGTACCGAGCCGGAATGCGGATTGTTTTGGGCATCCCGGGTAGAATCCCACGTAATCTGGTTATCAGGGCCGCTAAAAAACCAGGGAGCAGTCCAGGAGGCCGCCCCAGTGTTGAATTGATCAATGATGGGAGGTATGGGCATGACCGTCAAGGTCGCCGTCGAGCTGGTCACATGGGCCAACACGTTGGAAACAATGACAGTGTATGAATCGCCATTATTTTGGGCATAGACGGTCGGGGCCGTGGTATAATTACTACCGTCTTGCACCCATCCGGTAACGGGAACATTGTTGGACAACCATTCGTAGTAGAGCGGCTCCTGGCCGAGGGCCGATATGGTGAAGGTGGCGGTTTGCGGTTGCGTCACCGTCTGGCTGGCGGGCTGCACCAGTATGAAAGGCGTATTGGCCACCGTCAGGGTCGCCACCTGGCTGGGCGTGTTCCCATTGGCATTGCCGACGATCGCTTGAAAGGTCTCGTTGTTGTTGGCCGGCACGCTGGCACGAGTGATGGCATAGGTTTGGCCGGTGACAGTGGGGTCAACAACCCCATTGGTTAACCACTGATACGTGGAGGTTTGGTCGGAAAGGGAAGCAGCCACAAGGAAACTCGCTGTTGTGCCGGCCGGGACCGTTTCATTGGTGGGTTGGGCGCTAATGTAGGGCGCTGTGCCGGTGGGGACGGGGTAGCCAACAGCTCCGAAGTCATCCAGGTAAATAGCTCCCCAATTTTCCTGTGAGCGGATGCAGGGAAAAACCCCCTTGTTGGTGGCGATCTGGCTCCCGCTGAAGGGAATCGTCACGACGGAATTGGCCGTAATCAGGTTCGCGCCCGGCGTGGCCCCGTCCGCGCCGTAGTCAACCAGGCTACAGGCTATTTGGTAGGCGTTGGCGTTGGTCCCTGCATTGCCAAGGTTTGTGAAATAAACGGAATAGAGATACCAATTTCCAGAGACTATGGCGATGCCCGTTTGGACGAGCGCGGGGCTGGTGGTGCCGGTGGTGCCGGCCGATTTATACTGCGGAGTAATCGCAAGAGCGCCCCACCCACCTCCATTGTTATTTAACTTATAAGAGCCAAATGTCCATGCCGACTGGTCAAGGCTCATGCCGGATGTGGCGCCGCCTACCAAGCCCACTTGAATTCTTCCGCCACTGGCAGCACTGCCTCCCGCCTGGAAAAACACCGAAACCGTGATGTTTGTGGCCACGGTGAAATCAAAACTCGCGTCTTTGTAGGTAAAGGAGAGATCCTGGGAGCCCGAGGCCGCCACGAACCCCAGGCCGTCGCTGCCGTTCAAGCCCACTCCCGCAATTGAGTAGCAGGGGCCGGTAGGTCCCGCTGCATAGCCTGGCGTGAAGTTGAAGTCGTTGGTGTAATCGCTGGGATTATCAAAAGTTTCGAGCCATGTTTGCGCCCAGGCGGACCCTCCCGCCAGGCAAAACAAGGCCGCCGCCATGCTCAACAAAGAAGCTGGAAAACTCCACCGTGGATGCATTGTCCAACTTCGGCGCGGCCGAATGGGTTGATGACTGGTTGTTTTATGAGGTTGTGAATATTTCATACAATTTGCCTTTCTGTGTTTATACCTGGTTTAGGGATTCGATGTTTATCTGCTTTTGTCCAACTCGGAAGTGTTTGCCGGATAGTCATATCCGACGATTGTGGATTGGCTTAATGGTGATAATGATTGAACTTGACCGATGAGAGCGAAGTCCCCACTGCATTGTGGCGTCTTTGCCACACGACAATGACCGCGCCCTGCCCCGGGGCGGAGCGACCAAGCCTCAGATATCTGATGACGAATATTCATCGGGTCCAATCACAGGCGTGTGCTTTCAATGTAGCCACTATGACAGGTATTCCGCAGGCGTCTAGCTAGCTAAATTACTAGATTCTGATTGTGGATCGTCCGGAAAGAAGCGGGCACCGCAGCTCGAATCAATGATTTTGACTAGACAAAATGGTCGGCGGGGACCTCTTTGCCGGACCAGACCTTGCGGGCAGTCCAGTCCGCAGGAGGATCAGCCCAAAAAGGTGCTTCCGCAGGCAGGCCCAAAGGCAGAAAGCCCAGGCTGCAAAGATAAACGCTGCCTGTGGTAATGTAGATTTCTCCCAGCGACGGCTGATGGCCGCACAAGCCAATGCGCAGCCAGCCGTTCGCATCGAAAGTGCCCGGCGCACCCATCGTCCGGGCAATGACGCTGCTCAAGGCCGCGCGGACTTGGCCGGGAGTTACTGTAGGCGGAAGCTGCCCGCGCAACGCCATTTGGCCCAAAAGTTGAAACGCCCCGCAACGATACGCCAGCGAACGTCCCACTGCGGGATATGACCCATCCGGGGCAATCAGCCGCTCCTGGATCGTGGCATAACGGCGGGCGCGGAAAAGCACCTTTTCACGCATCCCCGACCAACGGGGCGTCACCTTGGCGATGTGCTCCAGCACGTCAATCAGCAAAGGGTGGATGACAAAGCTATTACAGTAATCCCAGTGATAATCGGGACCATCACCGTAGCAGCCGTCACCTTTATACCATTGATCAAATGTGTTGATGGCCGTGGCGATTGGTTCGCTCTGCCATTCGGCCCCAACCGTCGCGAGCAACGTCTCAACCATCGCGGAAAAAAGCAGCCAGTTATTGTCCCATGGCTTGATGACGCGGGTATTCTGGAGCGCGAGAATGACGCGCTTTTGAACGGCCGGACCCAGTTTCTGCCATAACTCCCGAGGGGCGCGCAGCAGAGCATGCGAAACATAAGCGGCATCCACCAGCGGCTGCCTGGTGTTGACAAAATTCATAAAATCCGGGGCTTTGGAATCGGTGGCGTGATCCAAGCCTTGACGGGCCAATTCAGCCAGGCGCGTTCCCTGTTTCGTCTCCGTCTCCGGCTTTGCCGCCAGTTCCAACCACGGCGCCAGACCGGCCAGGGTCCTCCCAAAGGCTTGGAGGCAACTCACATTATCCGGCTGCTGCAACAGCCCCTTGGGAGTCTCGATCGGCATTTTTTCGCGCAGTTTATTTTCGGCCAGATTGGTCAATACAGGCTCGGCCACCTTGCATAACATGGCGGCCCAGAAGACCCTTTGATTCGGTGAGTCAGCCGCAGGCGCGAATGGATCAGCGGAAGTTGTCGCTGCCAGCTTGGAGACCGGGGCGGCATTTCCTGTTGGACTTGTTGAGCTTGCGGCGGCGGCCCCGGCCAAGGCCACCGAACGAAGGAATTGACGGCGATTTGTCATGATATGGAGTGTGACGCAGTCCCTATCCCAGTTCCTGCGGGCTTTTAAACTTAAAGATCATTTCGTTGCGGGAATGGACGTGCAGTTTATCGTAGATGTGCTGAAGGTGAAACCGGACTGCCGCGACTGTCACGCTCATCCGGTCCGCGATTTCCTTGTTTTCCAGCCCATGCATCACCAGTTCCAGAACTTCCTTTTCCCGGGCGGTTAGAACTTCAATTTTTGCGGCAGCAGAGGCCTTGGCCCGGAATTGCCCGATTACTTTTCGCGCAATTTCCGGCGTCATGGGCACTCCGCCCTCCTGGGCTTCCCGGATGGCGGCAATGATGCGCTCGGGGGCGGACCGCTTGAGCAGATAGCCGCAAGCGCCGGCTCGCAACGCTTGGAAGATGCGATCAGAATCCTCATAGACGGTGACGACAATAATCTGCACGGAGGGAAGCAGGTCCTTGACCTTGGCGGCGCATTCAATGCCGGACTTGTCCGGCAATTGAAGATCCATCAACACCACGTCAGGTTTGAACCTGGGTATTTTGTGCAGCGCCTCGGCGACCGTCCCGGAGGTGCAGACACACTGAAAACCGTCCGTCCGATTGATGAGAGTTTCGAATCCTTCTCGTAATGTTTTATCGTCTTCAACAATGCCAACTTTGATCATAAGGCTGTTTTGGGTAAAGGGGCTTCAAAACGAACGGTGGTTCCCCTGTCCGGTTCACTGTGGATCTCGCAGCGTCCGCCCAAGGCGTTCAACCGCTCTCGCATATTGGCCAGACCGTCGGCGCCGGTCTCCCGCCCGCCTGTTCCGATGCCGCGCCCATTGTCCGACACCTCGAGCACGAGGCGGCCGTTTTGAATCGCTATCCGCAGCATCACTTTGCTCGCCCTGGAATGACAGATGACATTGTTGATGGCCTCTTTAAAGGCCATCAGGATCTCATGGCGAAACTTCGGATCCAGCGGAATATCCGGCAAATTTTCCGCCACGTCCAAGCCGCACTTGACCGAAGCCAGCTCCAGCAATCGCTGCGCATGAGCGCCAAAATAACCGGCGAGGGAGGCAAGGGTATCGTTGCGAGGATTCACCGCCCAAACGATTTCATCCAGCGAAGTCACCATGTCGCGGGCGGTTTCCTCCAAATTTTCCAGGTAGCGTGACTTTTCTTCGGCGGCAGTGTCTGGACGGCTGACCAGCGATGTCAGTATATTCACGCGCGTCAGGCCCGTCCCCAATTCATCGTGCAGGTCGTGGGCGACGCGCGCCCGTTCCTGCTCCATCTCGCGTTGGTGTTCAGCTCGCTGGCGCTCGTGGATTTGCGATTCGAGCTGGATCGTCCGTTCGGCCACTTTCCGACGGAGCAGCTTGATCCAAATCAGGGCCGCGAGCAGGAACCCGGCCAGCAAGCCAAACGCGGTGAGCAATCGCCGCAAATTCCACCATGGCGGCCGGGACACTATTCGCACGTCAGAGCCGGAGTTGAGCAAAAGTTGGAAAGAATCAATTGGCCGGCCCAAAACCCGGTTGCCACCCTGCCCCACATAGACCCCGGTGAGTTGGAGACCGCTGCCAATAGTCATGGTCTCGGGGAGGCCGCTCTTGTCGCCCAGCATCGCCGTGAACCGCCGCAGGCCGCTTTGCATCTCGATCACGTCCATTTCTAATTTGCTTGTCAGCCCCACCAGGACCCCATCAAGTTGCACCCAAGTTGAGTCGTATTCATCGCGCACCAAGTTGTCGGCCTCGATCTTGTGCGGCTTGGGTAATTCGGCCACTCCCAGTCTTCGAACGGCCGCCTCTTGTATGACGGGGGAAGGTCCGCTCAATTCTGGAAAGCCCACCACCTCGACCAGATCGCCAACGCGCCCCTCCATCTTTCCGGCAGGCATGAACCGCAATCCGTTGCCACCGTCCATAAGGTAGCAACCTTGACTTCCCCGGTAAACAACCTGTCCGGAAACCTTGACACGCTGCAGCGCGCCTGCCGACGCTTGGGGATCAAACCGCAACAAGTCCTCCACCCGCTTGGTGGGGAGAGCGAAGGGGGCGCTCGGGGCCGGCTGAACCACACTCACCTGCCGCTCAGTGAGAACAATCCTGCCCACTTCCACACGGTGAGTTTGTTTGTCCCAGGCGGCCCACAGGCAGCCGCGCATGCGCACCAGGGCGTTCTGGCAAATCGGGGGCAACGCGGATTCCAGTCCCACTTTGATGCGGCCATCACGAGTCAGCAAAGTGATCGCATCCCTATCCATCAGGGTGACCACGCCTTCCAGTTCGACGTACTGGAGGTGCAAACTCCCATTCAGCAGTTGATCCCAAGTCGGACGCACCGGATTCGGGAGGGTGCCCGCTCCGAGATACTGCACCCGGGACGCCTTCATGTACGGGTTGAATTCCCCTGGAACGACGGTTCCTTCAACCTCGCCATAATCGCCGGTCTGCAGCGGGCTTGGCCCCACAATTTCCACGAACAAAGCCCGGGTGGTGTCCTGGAGAAGGACACCCTTTCCCATGACCATCGTAACGACGCCACGCAACTTCGCGGGATAGCTGTCTCCCATTTCCTCCGGACTCAATTGGTTGACTTGCTCGACAGTGGTGAGGATGGGAAGAGTATTCGAGGCTCCAGAACTCTCGCCAACGCGGCGGGCGAAGCCGCATCGCAAGACCCGGTTGGCGCCTTCCAAACTCAACCGGGCCAGCACTTCGGAAGCCTGTTCACTGCTCTGGGCAGATGGGTCCACGGACACCTCCATGCGCCCCGACTCATCTTCCAAAAACATGGGCTGCCCCGGGCCGCCTGACATGATTCGCCCGCGAAGATGAACGACTGGCGTCGGGTCGAGCGCAAGGCTGATGGTCATCACGTCGCTGATCGTCAGTAGTGGATACAAGGCCCATAGTTGTGGAGTGATATAGCGTTGTTCGATGTCCTTCCAGCTCTGCACGTACATTTCGCACGGCGCGCGGCTTCCGTCCAGATGGTAAACGGTGCGGCGGACGCCAACGGTTCGAATCCAGTTTTGCGGCACCAGGCTAAAGGAGCAGCCTGATCGGTCTGCTATCTTTGCTTTGACACGGCCGGACCCGGTGGCAAGGTCAATTTCCAGGACAACCTTGTCCCGGTTAACGAAGTTAACCGTCCCCTCAATCTCGCACCATTGGTAGTCCTCGGCCCCGGGGCCGAGGGAATCAAGCGCGACCGGGCGTGGCGTCGGCAATGTGGCTTGCCCCAGTGGTTTGATCTGCAGCGAGGAATCACCGAGGAACAAGCGACTGCCATCGGACGACCTGGTGTAAAAGGTATAAACGCCCTCCCTCGCAATCTGAATAAAGCCGCTGAACTGTAAACTCACTCCTTCCTTCCGGCTTTTCACCGCCAGGTCAAAATTGCCCGCCGCGCCGGCTGTGAAAAACATTGGATGATTAAGATCAGGCAACCGCAGCAACCACGTTCCCTCACAGCAGCGATAATCCAACCCATTGACAAAATTCGTCGTCCCGTTTGCAGGATCAATCTGGGCGCGAAAGAGCACGGAGCCGGGAATCTTCTGCCGCGGCAGGTCCGGCCCTTCATAAGCCACCACCAGTTCAGGCTGTTCGTCCCGGTTGAACCAGGAAACCTGGATGGAGGGCCGTCCCGCCTTCAAATAAAGGCTTCCAGATTTTTCAATGGCTGCATGCAGGCCGTCATTCTCTACGACCGGGATGGGAGATAATAGTATGGCATCCATCGTCGTCCCCACCGTGCAATTCCCTTCCAATCTCACGCGATCCCCCTGGTGCGGCATTTGACACGGCATGTCCAACTCCATCTGTTCCGTCCCGGAGGCATCGTGCAGAATCAACCTGCCTTCCTTGTTATCGGACCACCATACCGTCCCCTCGATGCACACCGAACCGGCACAACCTGGCTGCGAATCAGCCAATTTGCGCAACTGCATCACGTTCGTAATCGGAAGCTGGGAAAGCGTTGTGGCTATGTTGTCCCAGGCATGCCCCGCAGCCGCGCCACCCGCCATGCTCATTGCCAAAAGCGCAGCCCAGGGCCGAACCATCCGCCAACAACCTTTGCACAAACGCGCCATAAAGTCATGCATCTTTACCAACCACGCCGACCTAAAACAATCTCTAATCCGGACTTTGAATTGACAAGATCGTCCGCCCATGTCACTTGTGGTCGCATGGAACATTACCGGCGTTGGAGTGTGTTACTTGTCTCGCGGCCTGTTTTTTCGGCGCTTCTTGTGATGCTTGTTGTCTCCACTCACGGAGCGCCCGCCGAAGAACTGGTCGGAAGGGTGGCGCGCATGGACCGCGCCAGAATTTTGCGGCTCGCGCAGGCGGCCATGCAACTTGCGCCGCCGGCCATCACCGATCATATCGCCACCAACAGCCAGGGCGGCCCGCACGATTTCTATTCGCAAAGCGATTACTCATGGCCCAATCCAACCAATAAATCCGGCCTGCCCTACATCAACCGGGATGGCATGTCCAACCCGGACACATTTAATCACCATCGCATGGCCATGCGCAAGATGAAGGATGCTGTCGCCGCCCTGGCTGCCGCTTATGCGCTGACCGGCGATGACCTATACGTGCCCAAGGCTGCCGCATTCATCAAAGTCTTTTTCCTGGATGAGCAAACGAGGATGAATCCGAACTTGAATTACGCCCAGGCGACTTTGGGCAAATTTTCAGGCACTTCTTACGGTGTGATTGACTCGTTGCACCTGGCCGAACTGCCGGTGGCCGTCAATTTCCTGGAAAAATCCTCGGCATTCGATCCCATGGTGGACCAGGGTTTGAAAAAATGGTTCGCCGATTACATGGCATGGATGACCACGTCCACCAGTGGGATCAAGGAGATGAATGCGAAAAACAACCACAGCATCGCTTATTTTGTGCAATTGGCCAGCTTCGCCCGGTTCACCGGGAACGAAGCAATGCTGGAACTGTCGCGCCGGCGTTTCAAAGAAGTTCTGTTGCCGGGGCAAATGGCCGCCGATGGAAGCTTCCCGCTGGAAGTGAAACGGACCAAACCTTACGGCTATTCGATTTTCCAAGCCGACAACGTAGCCGCGCTTTGTGTCCTGCTCTCCACGCGCACGGAAGATTTCTGGAAACTGCCCGCGGGCCATAATGCCCGGCAGGCGATGGAGTTCATTTATCCTTATCTGGCCGACAAAAGCAAATGGCTGGCCGCTCATCGCGGGGAGGATGTCCAACATTGGGCGAGTTGGCCGGTGCGCCAGCCCTGCTTGTTGTTCGCTTATGCCGAATTTGGCGATCCAAGGTATTTCGACCTATGGAGAAAGTTGGAAGCCGATCCGTCTGACCTGGAAATCCGGCGCAACATGGCCATCACGCAACCGGTTCTATGGATCGCCCGTCCTGATGGAATTCCGCTCTTGAAGAAACCCACCGGCCAATGACCCGCGATCCGTTTAAGCATCTTGTGCATGTTGCTTTCCGGTTGACTCCAACAACGTCACAGCTTCCTTCGCAAAGAGGTTTGGCACAATCACGACCGCTCCACTTGAGTTAAAGTAAGCTTGTCGAATGGCCAGGACGATCCTCTGCCGGCAGAATTACGAGGACGCGGTCGGCAACGCGGGCATCATTTGCCGCCTTACGTGATGGCGTTTGTGACGGTTGTGACGGTTTGTGCCGTCACATGTGACGGGTTGGACTTCTGTAAGTTGTTGATTATAAATACTTGTTACGGTGTGACGGGTGTACAGGGGGATGCCCATGATGATGACCATAATGATGACGAAAGAAAATGCCGGACGAAAGCGGCGCTCATGCTGTATAAGTTGAGCCTCGGTTATGTCCGCGCTTCATACATGCCCGGCGGCTTGGCTCGCGGGCGCGCTGTCGCTTTGGCTTTCGGCGGGAGCGGCCTCGGCGCAAACTTACACCCTGGTCCAGGGGCTGGATAAGTTTGATGGCTCGACGGCCGCCTGGCATCTGCTGGAAAAAAACGGGTTCGTGGTGACCGATCCTTCTTTCAAGCAGATTTTTGAGCCGTACCTGGACAACTCCGTGCCGTTGTTTATTACCACCGATTCGGCCTGGCACACGTATCATGTTTTGCTGGAGGAAGGGATGCGGCAATTGGACCTGGCCCAGAACCCGCGGCTGGCGGATTTTTCGCGCCGCTTGTGGGCCGGCGCCAGCGAGCAAGCCAAATCTCAGGGCACGGATTTTGCCGTTCTGGCCCGCTTCGCAGCCATCGGCTTGGCGTTGCAGGACAAGGCGTTTCGGGCCTCGTTGCCGGAGGAACAGAAACGGCTGGCCGAGGCGCTGCTGGCGGGCAAGGGCGAAGTCCGGCCGGAAATTGGATTTCCGCTTTGGGCGCCGGCGTTTGTCATGGGCGGGCGCGAGAGTTCCAAGGAATTGGCCGGTTATCGCGCCGCCCGGCAATGGTACGAGACGGTGGTCTTCCGCCTGTCCGACGCCCGCGAGACACGCCTGGCGTTGTGCCTCTCGTGGCTGATTTACAAGGAACCGGATTTGCTCCCGGCTTGGAAGCAGCTTTCGGAGCCTTATGACGCGCTGCTGGGGCCGGTGGAAGAGGCCTCCGCGCCGTTTTATTGGGACGAGGCCGGTAAAATTCCCGGCGCCAACGCCACCCCCGCCGCCTTGCTCAAAAACGCGCCCGCATTGCAGGCGCGCCTGGCTAAATCGCTCCCCATGCCGCGCGTCAACGATCAATGGCTGGCGGCGGATGACGCGGCGCGTTTTGGCGAAATCATCAGGGGGTTTCGCCTGCTGCCGCCGCGCCGTCCGCCCAGCGCGGCTTGTTTTCAGAACACGGCCGGGATTCCGGGGCGGACGTTTCCATCGGGACTGGATTTTTTTGTGGCGGCGCCGTCCTTGCGCTCGCCGGCGGCGGAACAGGCCCTGCGAACGGCCGAGGGCGGCGCGGTGGTGGAAGCGGTGAGGAAGGCGGAAGCCGGGCCGCTGCCCGATTCGTTGCGCGGCAGGGCGCTGGGTTTGCTGGCGGCATTGCGGACGCCGCTGCCGGTCCGCGTTGGGCCGGCCCTGCGCTCGGAGGCCTGGGCGGAGGCGCAGCTTTGGGCGCAACTGGGCGCCTGGACCGACGCGGAGCACACGGAGGCTTCACGAGGCATGTCGGGACTTGAGGAAAGGGGAAACGAAAGGCCTGCCACGGGTGTGGTGGCGCCCTATCCGGAGTTTTTCGCGGGCCTGGGCAAACTGGCGCTGGAAGCGGCGGCGGTGTTGGAGAAGGCGGGCATTGACGAACCGTTCGATGCCAAAACCACCGCCCGCAAGTTGCTGGAGTGCATTGTCTGGCAGGAAGGCATGGGGAACAGAACCCGGGAAGAATCGGAGCGGATGGCCGGCCCCATGGCGCAGTTCAGCCAGTTCGCCCTTCACGCCATGCAGGCGCATCAGGGCGAGGCGGAGAACAATCCGGGCGTCTCGCTCAAGTTTGTCAACGATGTGGAGGCCCTGGCCCGTCGTTGCTCAACTCAAACGGCGCCCGCCGAGGCCGACCGCCGGGTGTTGTTGGATTTTTTCCAGGAACGGCAGACGATCCCGAGGATGTTGCGCGATTTCGCCCCCGTTTGCGACAGGCTGGCCGCGTTGGCGCGCCAACATCTGGACGGCGCCGCGCTGACGGAAGACGATCAAAGGTGGATGGGGGATTACGGCATGAGGCTGGCGCGCCTCCAATTCCATGCCGGCGATTCGCCGGAGACGCCCGCGGATGATTTCCCCATTGTCAACCGCCTCCAGGCGGATCCGGCTCGGAAGTCTTTTTTTTACGCCGGCCTGGGGCGTCCGCAGGCGCTGTACATCATATTGCCCGCCGCGGGGCGGTTGCGGCTCTATCGCGGCGCGGTCCTGACCTACCGGGAATTTGTCCGCACCAATGCCGAGCCGCTGGATGACGACTCGTGGCGGGCGGTGGCCCGCACGGGCGAAGTCCCGCCGCCGCCGGCGTTCACGGAAAGTTTCCAAGCCGAAAGAAACGGGGCGGAACTGATCAAAACCTTCACCGAGGCCAACTCCGACGCTCAAGGATACAAGGAGATGATCGAAGCGTTGGAGGAACTGCAATCACGCGTGACGGATCGTGATCTGCCGGCCTTGATCGCCGCGCTAGGCAAATTCCAGGGCGAGGCGGGAGACCCGGTGTCGGAGGGGATCGCCGCCGCCATTGGCAAACTGCATTGGGAAACGCGCCAGAGAGAGCTATTGGCCCTGCTGGAAAAGGACGACGGCGAGCAAGCCCGCATCATCGCGCCCATCCTTTTGCAGCGGCCCGAGGGGCTGGACGCGGTTTTCCTGAGCACCAACTTTGAGCGCGTGCCAGCCCGCGCGCGCCGCGTCTATTGCTCGTTGTTAAGCCGCGTCCCGCAAACGGAGCAGACGCGCGGCGCGCTGCTGCGTGCATTGTCCGATGCCGCGCCCGGCGTGCGTTGGGAGGCGGCGACAGTCCTGGGCGCGTCCGCCGGCGACGCGCCGCAAAAGACCGGGCCGCTCTTGCAGCGGTTGAGCGATGACAATGATTACGTGGCCGCCGCCGCCGCCGCCGCCTTGGGACGCATCCACGCGACGAACGCGGCGCCGGCGCTGCTGACGAACCTGGAGGAGCGCCTGCAAAAGCCGGAACCGTCCCTGGAGGAGTTGCGCCAGCAGAGCGAGGCTGTGCGGGATTTTGGGCTTAACTCCGCCATCGAGCAGACGCGCGCGATGCCGAACGCGCAGATGCCCTTTGAGGCCATGCGAGCGCGGCGATTTGGCGGCGGAAGGGGCATGCGCCTGGACGAATCCCCGGCCGCGGCCGCGCTGATCGAAGCCCTGGGCGACCTTCATTATGAGCCGGCGGCAGAGCGGATTTTCGGGTGGCTGGACGGGCCGCACGCGGCCTCGGCGGCCAAGGCGCTGAAGCAATTGGCGCAGGATCAACTCGTCCGCCGCCTGACGGCCCAGGCGCGCGACAAAAAGGCGGACGCGCCCTCGCGGGACCGCGCGTTGCTCTTGCTGGGAACGCCGCCCGCCGGCGGCTCGGCCGCGGAGCTGGCCCCCCTGCTGGACGACACGACGCTGGTGCCCGGCCCGCGCCCCATGCCGGGACGGGAATGGCGTATATGTGACAGAGCGGCGGAGACCCTCTCCGCGCTTTTGGGGCGGCCGGCGAGAATCATGCCGATGCAGACGACCGATCAGCGCGACCAGCAAATCGAACAAATCCGCCAATCGCTCAAGGCGGCCTATTAGTCCATGCAGTTAAGGCGAACGGATAATATAGAAGCGCTGCACATCGTTCGTCGTCGGTTGCGAGGTAAACTCGTATATTGCGGGGTCAGAAGTATTCGTGGCTGTGCCAACTACGCTCCAGTCATTCAACGGGAAGGAGAGGTTGGTGGTGGACAACACGGTGAAGTACCCGCTTAAAACATTGCTGAAGGCAAACTGGATAACACCATTGGTGAGCATCCGCACGCCGGTCAAGGTTGCCGGCGCGCCGATAAATCCTTGCGTGACGGGAATGGTTTGGCCCAGCAACGTGATATAGGCCGTGCGCAGCGAAGCAGTGGCGGTAAACGAAAAACCAACCACGCCGTTGGTGACCCCGCTGATGGTCAGCCAGTTCCCATTACTGCTGGCAGGTGCGAACGGGGCGAGCAGATTCTCCGTGGGAGGCAGCACCACGGGCAATGCACCGCTGCCGGCTGCATTAGTTTCAAAGATGTTGTTCGTGTCCACGAAGACATAGGGCAGTTCCGCGATGACGTTGCTGCCGGTGTCGGCGAGGTACACATTGCCCGCGCCGTCCACCGCTACGCCAGAGGGGCCAGCCAATCCCAGCGCCAGCGTGGCCGTGTTGCCGTTGGCCGCCGTCCACTTCTTGATCGCGCTGTCGCCGGTGTCGGCGATATAGACATTGCCGGACCCATCCACCGCCACGCCCAGGGGATTGTTCAGATTCAACGGCGCCAAAGTGGTGACGTTGCTGTTGGCGGCCGTCCATCTCTTGATCGAGTTGTGACCAGAGTCGGCGATATAGACATTGCCCGCGGCGTCCACCGCCGTGCCGGAGGGGAAGAACAATCCCGAGGACACCAGGACCGTCACATTGCTGTTGGCTGGCGTCCACTCTTTGATCGCGTTGTTGAAGGTGTCGGCGATATAGACATTCCCCGCGCCGTCCACCGCCACGCCCAGGGGATTGTTCAGGTTCGAAGACACCAAGTTGGTCACGCTGCCGCCGGCCTTGATCCACTCCTTGATCGCGTTGTTGCCGGAGTCGGCGATATAGACATTGCCCGCGCCGTCCACCGCCACGCCATAGGGATTGTTCAAGCCCGAGGATACCAGAGTGATGACGCTGTTGTTGGCCGCTGTCCACTCCTTAATCGCGTTGTTGCCGGAGTCGGCGATATAGACGTTGCCCGCGCCGTCCACCGCCACGCCATAGGGATTGCTTAAATTCAAGGACACCAAAGGGGTTGCCGCCACGGTCGCGACGTAATGGGCGCCGGCCTGGGTGACGGTGAGAGTCTGGCCCGCAATGGTGAGGGTGCCGGCGCGCGTCAAGCCCGGATTGGGATCAAAACTGAACACCACATTGGCGTTGCCGGCGCCGCTTTGGTTGGCCGTGCCAAGATGAAGCCAGGTGGCGTTGGCCGCGGCCGTCCAAGTGCCAAAACTCGGGTTCACAGCCAGCACAACGCTATTGCTGCCAGCCGCCGGACCCTCCAGCAAATTGGTTGTGCCGAGGGAAAAAACGGGGCCGCCCTGCGTGATGGCAATGATTTGTCCCAGCAACGTGATATTCGCCGTGCGGCTGGCGGTCGTATTGACGGCAAAGGAGAAATCCACCACGCCATTGGTCACAGGAAGGCTGAGGGTCAGCCAATTGGCGCTGCTGACGGGAGCGAACGGGGCCAGCAGATTCTCCGTGGCGGGCAACACCACGGGCAATTCATCCGCGCCGGCGGCATCGCCTTCCGGCCTGCCGGAGGCGTTGACGAAAGCGCGCGGCAGTTCTTCGATGGCATTGCTGCCGGTGTTGGCGATATAGACATTGCCTGTGCCGTCCACCGCCACGCCTTCGGGATAATACAAAGGCGCGCCCGTATTGGCGGACACCAAGTTGGTCACGCTGCCCGAGGCGGCCGTCCACTTCTTAATGGCATCGTTGAAAGTGTCGGCGATATAGACGTTGCCCGCGCCGTCCACCGCCACGCCAAAGGGATTGTCCAGGTTGGAAGACAGCAGGGTGATCACCCTGCCGTTGCTTTTGGTCCACTCCTTGATGGCGGAATTCTTGGTGTCGGCGATATAAACATTGCCCGCGCCGTCCACCGCCACGCCCGAGGGGTAGCTCAAATTGGACGACACCAAAGTGACCGGGTTGGTTTGGCCGGGCGACCACTCCTTGATGGCGGAGTTCTCGGTGTCGGCGATATAGACATTGCCCGAACTATCCACCGCCACGCCCGAGGGATAACTCAGGTTCGAAGACACCAAGTTGGTCACGCTGCCGCCGGCCTTGATCCACTCCTTGATCGCGTTGTTGCCGGAGTCGGCGATATAGACATTGCCCGCGCCGTCCACCGCCACGCCATAGGGATTGTTCAAGCCCGAGGATACCAGAGTGATGACGCTGTTGTTGGCCGCTGTCCACTCCTTAATCGCGTTGTTGCCGGAGTCGGCGATATAGACGTTGCCCGCGCCGTCCACCGCCACGCCATAGGGATTGCTTAAATTCAAGGGCACCAAAGGGGTTGCCGCCACGGTCGCGACGTAATGGGCGCCGGCCTGGGTGACGGTGAGAGTCTGGCCCGCAATGGTGAGGGTGCCGACGCGCGTCGCGTTCGTATTGGCATCGTAGCTGAAAACCACATTCGTGCCGCCTGAGACGCTTTGATTCGCCACGCTCAAATGCAGCCAATTGTTGGTAGAGTTGTTTGTCCCAACGGTTGTGAAACTGACGACCACGCTATCGGTTCCCGCAGCCGGCCCCTCCACCAATGAAGTCGCGGCGAGGGGAGAAGTGCCGGCGTTGCTATTGGTGAAAGTCAAATCCCCGCCCGAGGCCATGCCCGTGCTGTTGCTGGCAATCGCCTCAAAGTGATACACGGTGGCTGGCAAAAGCCCCGAAACGCTGCTGCTGACGTAAATGGCGTTGGTCCCGCTGGCGAGGCTGGTCCCGGCAGTGGCGCTGCCGTAATTGGCATTAGTGCCGTAGGCAAAATAAACCGTGGCCGCCGCGCCTCCTGGAGTAATCAAGGCGTTCAAGGTGGCGCTGTTGGAGGTGATGGCGGTGGCGGGTTGGGTGATGGCCTGCGGCGGCGGCACAATCTGCGTGACAGAAACGCTCCGGCCAAGCAGGAGGATGCCGCCCAGGCGGTTGGAGCCGGTGATGTTGTTCGAGAATGAGAAGCTGACCACGCCGTTGGTGACGCCGTTGATGGCCAGCCAGTTTGAATTTTCACTGGCGGGGGCGAACGGGGCCAGCAAACTCGCCGTGGGAGGATTCAACACCGCGGGCAATGCGTCGCTGCCGGCGGCGTCGCTTTCCACGATGTTGTTGGTGGCCACGAAGGCATACGGTTGTTCTTTGATCGCGTTGTCCAACGTGTCGGCGGCATAGACATTGGCCGCGCCATCCACCGCCACGCCATAAGGATAGAACAACCCATTGGACACGAGCGTGGTCACATTGCTGTTGGCCGCCATCCATTCCTTGAGCGCGCTATTGTAGGTATCGGCAATATAAACATTGCCAGCGCCGTCCACCGCCACGCCGGAGGGATAAGCCAATCCGTTGGACACCAGGGTCGTTGGGTTGTTTTGGCCCGCCGTCCATTTCTTGATCGCACTATGATCGGTGTCCGCGATATAGACATTGCCGGCGCTGTCCACCGCCACGCCGGAGGGATGGGACAATCCATTGGACACCAAGGTGGTCAGTCTGCCGGCGACCGACCACTTCTTGATCGCGTTGTTCTCGGTGTCGGCGATATAGACATTGCCCGCAGCGTCCACCGCCACGCCATAAGGATAAGACAACCCCGAGGACACCAAGGTGGTCAGCGCGCCGGAGGCCGAATATTCTTTGATCTGGCTATGGTCGGTGTCGGCGATATAGACATTGCCCGCGCCGTCCACCGCCACGCCGACAGGATTACTAAGATTAGTGGACACCAAGGTGGTCAGCGCGCCGGAGGCCGAATATTCTTTGATCTGGCTGTTGTAAGTGTCGGCGATATAGACATTGCCCGCGCTGTCCACCGCCACGCCATAGGGTTCATTAAGATTGTTGGAGGCCAGGGTGGTCACCGGTTCAGCCGCGACATAATTTGAACCGGCCTGCATGACGGTGAGCGTCTGGCCGGCAATGGTCAGCGTGCCGGAGCGCGTCGTGTTCGTATTGGCGGTGAAAGTAAAAATCACATTGGCGTTGCCGGCGCCGGCTGAATTCCCCGCGCTGACTTGCAGCCAAGTGGCATTCGCCGAGGCCGTCCAAGCGCCGGTGATGGCAAGCGCCACGCTATTGGTTCCCGCCGCCGGTCCCACCAGGAGATTGGTGGCGCCCAAATTGGCGGTTTGCGCCCATCCGGCGTCGGCGGCCAGCCACGCCAGCGCCATGAGCACGCCGCCGCAAAAGCGGAGACCAGCATGAGGATGGACGGCACGCGAGCGCCGGCCGGACGGACCGATTGTTGTCATAAGTTTATTCTCAAATAGAATGAAAGCGCCTGCAACATTATTCAAGGTCCGCCCCGGTGTTATGGGTTTGCAGGGGTATCCGGCGTCAGGCTGATGGAACCGCCGTTGAGGAAAAAGCCGCCCCCCAGATTGGTATTCTGCAAAACGGCGCCGAAGGCGGTGACCTTTTGGCCGCCGGCATTGGTGAAGGCCAGGGTCATCAGGCCGTCGGCGCGGTTAATCGAGCCGCCGGCAAAATCAGGCGTGGCGCCGAACGTGTTGGAAGTTATCCAACGCAGCGTGCATTCAACATTGGAGGCCAGGCCGCCGCCGGAAAATGTCAGTTGCGTGTTGGTCACAAACAGTCCGGCCAGGGCGGCTGCCGAATTGGTCCAAGGGGAGCCTTCCACGTCAAGGATGGCAGTGAATTCATTGGAGTAGAGGGCCTTGGGCAGCGCCGGCTTGAACCAGATCAAGCCGCCCGCTGGCACGGCGGCGACGGCTGACGCGTCCAGGCTCAATTGGCCCAGGAGCAGGCCCTTGTTGGTGAGGCTGGCATAGACGGGGAATTGATCCTGTTCGTTGACCGGCTCCAATAAGGCGCTGAACCAAGTGCCGTCGGAGAGCGCGCCGCCCATGCGCATCATGCCCGCCATATTGGTGATCAGCGCGTAACCGTCACCGGGAGGGGCGTCCGCCACGTTGGTGTCCCGCGGCAGCAGCAGGGTGTAATTGGAGGCGGGGCGCAGGTTGGTTGTCGCGGCGTACAGGTTCAAATTGCTGGCGCTCCAATTGGCGCCTTGCACCGACCCCGCGATTTGCCGGACTTGGCTCTGCGGAAGGATGTTCATTGCCAACGTCACGTTGCCGCCCGCGGAGCCGATCCGGTCAATTGTTTCCGTCGTATAGCCCGACCTGCTGAAGGCGCCGGCGAGGGAATAAGCAGTTCCCTCCAGATACAATTTGCCGCTGTAGATGCCATTGCTTTTGAGCACCAGATTGCCAATCAGCCCGGAATTCGTCGCGCTCGCCTGCGAGTCGGAAGGATAGAAAATCCCGTCATAACGGGCATCCGCGCCAGCCAGGAGGTTGCTATCGAAATTGGCCGTCACGACCAGATTGGATTCCATGATGAAGAAAAGAGTGGTGTTGGTGCCAGCGATACCGGCGTTGGTCATCCAAGTGGCCAATAACCAGCTTTTGGCCGGCTTGGCGGTCAGCTTGTAACCTTCGCCGACGTATAACGCCGCGTCATTGGAAGGCGCGGGACCCCCTTTGACGGACGCCTCACCCGTGATCGCGCCCGCGCCCGTGCCCATCGGGGGGGTGATCTGCAAGTGGAAGGGAGACGCCACCTGATAAAAGAAGGCCGAACTGGCGGCGGTGGAAGCCAGGCCCGCATTGTTGGAGCTTCGCACCGTCAGGATGTTGGTGCCTGGCAGGAGGACCGATTGGATAGGGATGCTCCAATTGGAAACCGAGCCGGTCCCCTTGGTTAGCGCCGCCAGGCCGCTGGTGGTTGTTCTCACGCCGTGGTTCAGATTGGTTATCCAATAGGCCACGTTGAGCACCGCGACATGGTCCGAGGCCGTGCCGCTTAAAACCGGAGCATTGGTGCGGGTGTTGGCCTTGGGAGAAGTGATGGCCACCGACGGTTTGGTTTTCTCGCCGGAGGAAGCGAGGTTGGTGGTGAAATTGGCCGTCACAACCAGGTTGGATTCCATGATGAAGGTGAACGTCGTCTTTGTGCTGGCGATGTTCGTGTTCTCCGTCCAGTTGGCCAGTTCCCAATGGGGGGCCGGCTTGGCCGTCAGGGTGTAGCTTTCGCCGATGTACAGCGCCGCCTCATTGGACGGCCCGGCCTCGCCTTTGATAGGCGCGGCGCCCTTGACGGTGCCCGCGTTGGTGCCCAGCGGGTTGATCTGCAAGTGAAACGGCGCCGTCACCCGATAGAAAAACTCGCGCGTGACCAAGGGGGATTTGTTGCCGGAGTAATCCACGCTCTGCACCGTGACGTGGTTTGTGCCCGGCAACAGCGCGTTGGTGATGGACCAGGTCATGGTCGTGGTTCCGTTCTTGGCGGTTGTTCCGTTGGTGCTGAGGCTGGCGGCGCCGCTGTTGGTTAGGATCTGGCCGTCATTGACGTTGGTGACCCAGTAAACAACATTGGTCACTTGCGCGTTATCCGCCGCCGTCCCAGTGATGGCAGGGTTGTTGGTGCGCGCGCCGGCGGCGGGTGACGAAAAGGCCACCGTGGGTTTGATCTTGTCCTGCGGATTGATGCTCAGGGTCACAACCGCGCTGGTTCTCGTGGCGTAATCGTTTGCCACCACCACGAAGTATTTGCCGGCGTCGCTGGCCAGGGCCGGGTTGATCGTCAAATTGCTGCTGGCGGAGCCGGATATCTCAGAGCCGCCGGCATTCGTGCCGTCGGAAAGCTCGTCCGTGCCCATATACCATTGGAAAGTAAAAGGCGGCGAGCCGGACATGCCGACGCTGAAAATCGCCACCGATCCCACGGGCGCCTCGGTTTTACTGGCGGGCTGGGTCGTGATTTTCACCGGGTTCGTGATGATGATTGAAAAACCGGTGTTGGTCGCGGCGCTCTCCAGCAGAGAAACGCCCACCACCACCTGATACGCCCCCTCATCGGCTCCCGTCACCTTGGCGACGGTCAAACTGGGGCTGGTCGAGCCGATGAATGTTTTGTTGTCGGGCAGATTGGTTCCGTTGAGCTGCCATTGGTAGCCCAGAGCATTGGTTGGGTCATCGCTTGTCGCGCTGACCGAGAATGTCACCGTGCTGCCGTCGTCGGTAAAATTCGTCTCCGCATTGCCGCTCACAATGGGGGTCGTCGCGGCGGCGTCCAGCGTGATGGCATTCAACTCGTAGGCGCCCGCGCTGGTGGGCGTGCCGCGGGGGTTTCCCAACTGATCGGTTGCCGGAAAACTCAGGCCGGGCACTCCGGGAATAAAGCCGGCGGCCACGCTGCCGGCGGCAATGTCCACGGTTTCAAAGGGCGGCCCGCTCACGTTGGTCGGGCCGACGGATACATTGCCGAAGCCTGAAACCAAGGTATCCAACATCACGGATATGCTATTGGTCAGAGTGCTGGTGGAAGTTCGCGTCAAACTCCAGTCCGAACTGATGTTATAACCCGCATCCGTGATGCCGTAAGCATTGGGCATGGAATTGGGCGTCACATTGGTGCCGCCAGAAAGGATGGAGCCGCTCAATCTTAGCACGCCGGCTGTCCGGCCGATTTCCCATCCGTGGATGGCGCTGTTGGTGCCGGTGGTGCTGGTGGCCAGCGTGTTGCTGGCCAGCGTGCAATTGCGGACGGTCGCCAGCGCCGCCGCGCTGGCCAGGCCGCCTCCCACAGCCGAGCCGTTGCCGCCAGCCTGTCCCGACGTGGCGCTGCCGCCGGCCCCGCCCGTGCAAGCATTGTCGAAAAACACGCTGTTCTCAATGTAAGCGTTGGTCACGGTATTGAGGAGATACAGCCCGCCGCCTTCAGCCGAACCTCCGCCGTAGCCGCTGTTGTTTCCCGAAAGGTCGGCCCCGGCGGCGCCGCCCTTGACGGTGTTATACGCGAAAACGCAGTTGGTCACGTACGCCGGCTTTGTCGTATAAACAGCCCCGCCCGCCGCCGAACCGCCGGCCGCTCCCTGCCCGCCCACGCCCGCCCACACGCCGGCCCCGGTGGAGCCCCCGCTGCCGGCGGAGCCGGCCGTGCAGGTGTTGTTGAAGAATTCCGTGGAGACAAAAATATTGGGGCTGCCGGCGCTGTAAACCGCCGCTCCGCAGGCGCTGCCGCCGCCGCCGGCATTGCCGCCGTCGCCGCCAAAAAGAACGCCGTCGCCCCCGCTGCCGCCACTGCCTCCGCTGCCGGCGATGCAATTGTTGCTTCCCAGCACCGAGTAATAAATGCTGACCGGCCCGCGGCTGTAAATGGCGCCGCCTTGGGCCGAGCCGCCGCTGACCCCGCTGCCGCCGTTGCCGTTGCTGAGGTTCGTCGCGCCGTTGGTGCCGGTGACATTGGTGGCCGAGTTGCCGGAAATGATGCAGTTGCTAATGATCAACGTCCCTTCGTTGTAAATGGCGCCCCCGTTGGTGCTCAAGCCATTGAGCACTTGCAGGTTGTTGAGCATGAGCACGCAGTTGGTGGCCACGGTGAAGAGGCGCACCAAGGAGGACCCGTCGAAGACCACGCCGTTGGTGGTGCCGTCAATGAGAACATTGCGATTGATCCGAATCTGCTGGTCCCCCTCCAGGGAAATGTAGGCATTGGTCTGGAAATTGGTAATCACCAGGAAACCGTTGATGACGCTGTTGTTCTTCAGAGCCGGCAGGAACTCATTGTAATTGGTAATCAAAACCTGCGCCGCCGCCGGACGGCCCATCGCCGCCAGCAACGCCGCCGCCAGCAACCAGGCCCTCCCTTGTTGGAAAGAGCGTTTCCAGAGCGTTCTCATGCGGCTATATTCCATATCCGGCCATTGATGATGATTAAACAACCCCGGCGGAAAAAGTTTCGCGCCGACCTCGCCAGAGCCATGCCATGAAGCTCCTTGACCCCGGCCCGCAAGTCAACGCCGAATTGCAGCCGTAACAGTTTGCCTTGTCGCGCCAGCGCGGCTATAGTTGCCCTTATGAACGCGCGCTATCGGCCCATTGTCTTCGCCGTGCTGGCCCTGATGGGGGTCTGGCTGGCGGCCCTGGGGGGCTACGCCCTCTCCGAACATTTCAAAATGACGGCCGACAAATTGCGCGCTTTCGTCCACGACACCGACCTTTCCAAATTGTCCGGCCCCGCCCGCGACCAGGCCCTGCGCGATCTGGGCGACAAGATCAACGCCCTCTCTCCCGAGGAACGGCGGCAGGCCCGCGTGGACCGGCTTTGGAACGATTGCTTCCGCCAGATGACCGAGGAGGAAAAAGGCCGGTTCCTCGATGCCACCCTTCCCTCCGGTTTCCATCAAATGCTCATCTCCTTTGAACAGCAGCCGCCGGAAAAACGGCAGAAGGCGATTGATGATGCCATCAAGAGGCTCCGCGAGGCCCGCGACAACCCGCCGGAAAAACCCACGGAAACCAATCCCAACGACACCAACGCCCCTCCCGTCCTGAGCGAGGATTTGCAAAAGAAAGTCGCCACTATCGGCCTCAATTCCTTGTATAGCAGCAGTTCGGCCGCGACCAAGGCGGAGCTGGCGCCGTTGCTGGAGGAAATCCAAAAAACCATGGAGTCGGGCCGGATGTTGCGCGGAGGACGCTGATGCGGAATGCCCGCGCATCGGTCCTGGCTTTTACGCTGGTGGAACTGCTGGTCACCATCTCCATTATCGCGGTGCTGGCGGCCTTGCTCCTGCCGACCCTGGGCCGCGGCCAGGAGAGCGGGCGCGTCGCCGCCTGCCAGAGCAACCTTCACCAGATCGGCCTTGCGCTCCAGCTCTACGTGGATGACAACAAGAACATCATGCCCATCATGTATGACTACAAGACGAACCTGGCGGCCACCAATCAAACCAATATCAACGTCGTGCTGGCCCCGCAGCTCGGCTCGACCAATGTCCTGCGCTGTCCCTCGGACAATCAGCAGATTTTTCAGCAAACCGCTTCCAGTTACTCGTGGAACAACCTGGTCAACGGCCAGAACGCCGACCAGTTGCGCGTCCTGACCCTCACGCTGCCCATGACCAGGATACCACTGGTGCTTGACAAACAAGCTTTTCACGCCGTCCTCGGCTCCAACCACGCCGTCAACTACCTCTACGCCGACGGCCACATCAAAAACCTCCTTATCATAGCGGGCACGCAATGATCGAATTGCGCAACGTCACCAAGAAGTTCGGACGCAACACGGCGGTGGACGATTTGTCCCTCGCCGTGCCGGCCGGCCAGATTTTCGGCCTGCTGGGCCATAACGGCGCGGGCAAAAGCACCGCCATTGGCATGATGCTCGGCCAGGTCTGGCCCACCGCCGGCCAGGTCAGGGTCTGCGGCCACGATGTCGCCCGCGACCGCCGGCTGGCCTTGCAAAAAGTCGGCGCCATCTTCGAAGCTCCGGCCTTTTACAACGAATTGAGCGGCTGGCGCAACCTGGAGATTCTGAGCCATTACACCATGCCGACCCCCGCCCGCCGCATCCAGGAGGTGGTGGACTGGGTGGGGTTGGGCGGACGGATCAAGGACAAGGTCAATACCTATTCCCACGGCATGAGAGCGCGCCTGGCCCTGGGCCAGGCCCTGCTGCCGCGGCCCGAATTGCTGATCCTGGATGAACCGGGCGACGGCCTGGACCCCGAAGGCATTCACGAAATGCGCCTGACCATCCAGCGCCTCCAGCGCGAACTGGGCCTGACCATTTTGCTCTCCTCCCATTTGCTGGCGGAGGTCGAGCAAGTCTGCCTGTCCATCGCCGTCATGAATCACGGGCGCAAAGTCTTTCAGGGCGGCATCGCCGAAACCCGCCGCCAGCGCGGCTGGCTGCGGCTGCGCGCCGGCAATTTCGCCGAAGCGGTGAAAATCCTGCGCGCATCCGGCCTCATCGCGGAGGAGCGCGACGGCCAATTCATTCGGCCCGCCGAGGGCGTCGGCGCCAACCAGGTGGTCGAGCGCCTGGTGGAACGGCGGCAGCCGGTCTTTGAAATCGCGCCCGAAGAGGAGACGTTGGAAGGCTTTTACCTGGCCCTGATGAAAAAATGATTTACTACCAATTGCGCAATGAATTGTGGAAGCTGTTTGGCAAGAAGCGCACCTACATCGGCTTCGGCGCCTTTATGCTGGCCCACGCCGCCATTCTGCTGCTCTTCCGTTACCTGAAGGCGCCGCGCCGCGACCTGACGCGCATCCTCGAACTCAACGGCTTCGCCGCCGATAAATTCATCACCAACCTGACCATGGCCGCGGCGGTGCTGGTGCCGGTGGCCCTGTTGCTCATGCCGCTTTACGTGGCGCTGGTCGGCGGGGATTTGCTGGCCAAGGAGGCCGAGGACGGCACCTTGCGCATGATTCTGGCCCGTCCCATCTCCCGCTTCCGCCTGGCGCTGGTGAAATGGATGGCCGGGCTGATTTTCTCGTTCTTGCTGGCCCTGGCGCTGGGGGCGCTGGGCGCCGCCTTCGCCACCTGCCTCTTCCCCACGGGCGGATTGTTCGCCTTCATTCCCATGGAAAACATCTTCAGCGTTTTCGACCCAGGCCAGGGATGGGGCCGCTACGCCATTGTCACCCTCATGCTGACGGTCAACGCGGCCTCCATCATGGGGCTGGCGCTGATGTTTTCCTGTTTCAACATCAAGCCGGCGGCGGCCACGATCCTGGCGTTATCCTTCTTCCTGACCAGCCGGATCATCCAGGAAATGCCCTATTTCCACGATTTGCAGCACTGGTTTCCGACCTATCACATGGGTTTTTGGATGAAAATCTTTGAGGAACACATCCCCTGGGCGCGCATCTTCGAATCGCTCAGTTACCTGCTTGGCTTCAACCTGACGATGCTGATCATCGGCTGCGTCGGCTTCCAGGTGCGCGACATCAAATCGTGACCCGCCGCGGACCACAAAAGCGCAACTTGCATGTACCTGCATGTACCTGCATATTTCAGGGGTGAAGCCGCCGGCTTTCGCGCCTTTATGGACCCAATTATGCACCCTGTTTGCCCCCAACCCCAATGGCCCGCGTTTAACCGGCAAAATCTGCCGCTTTTGAACGGTAGGGCGAAGCGCAAGCCCAGCCGGGCCGCTTCCCCTGTCAGCCTTTGCGGTCCATCATCCATTGTCAATTTTCCATTGGCCCAATTGCCCTAAATGTCAAAGAACGGGCGCCCGCTTGTCCCGCCATCCTGTCCGCCAACCTTCATTTAGGAAAGCGGCGCGGGTGCGCGGGAGGGTTCGGGCCAGGAGGCCCGCACACTCCTGCGCCACCGTCGCGTGAGCGCGTCATGGGGGCTACTATACCACGCTTTTGTGGGAATAACGGAAAAATATCAAAATAAAGTGAAAAACAATACGTCTGAGTTGCGAGGCCTGGCGCGGAACCTGCTTTGAAGATCCTCTGGCTTTCCTGGAACCGCAGATGGACGCCGATCCACGCAGATGTGGGGTCTTTTGTTCGCCTTTTTTTCAAATTGTTTCAGGATGTTTCACGAAATGAGCCGAAATGGCGGAAACGCTGTAAGTGCTTGCAAATAAGGGCCTAAAACAGGTGTTTTAGGCCCTAAACTGGTTGCAAGGGTAGGATTTGAACCTATGACCTTCAGGTTATGAGCCTGTTACAGGAAATAGACCGCCCGAAAATACTGCCGCGAATAGTCAGCCGCGTTGGTGAGCGTAAACGTGAACGGCGCGGCGTTGGTTTGCAACGGCTGCCAGTTCGCCAGATCGGAGGACGCCTCAATCAAGTATTCATATCCGGCCACTCCCGTCAGGTTGAAACTGAATTGCCCGCCGGCCAGTGTGGCCGCGCCCAATGCCGGCGCCGGGAATGGATTCAAGACCGGCGCGAATTTCACGGCGCGAAATAATTCGTCGGCCGGGCAGGACGCCAGCGTCAGGGCTGCGGAGGCCGCGCCCGCATCGGTGATGGTAATAAGGCGATTGGCCGTCGTTTCCGCCGTAACCGCGTAAATGACGGGGGAAGCGGCGCTGAAATCCACCGTCAAACTGCGCGCCCCAATCCCGGGCGCGCCGCTGCTCAAGGTATAGGCCATGGTCCATGTCCCGTTGGTGAATTGCCAGCGTTGAATGCCGCCGGCGCCGGCATCGTCGGCGACGTAGGCCAGATTGGTGGCGGAGTCCATGGCGAAATCTTCCGGGCTGGAGGAACTGCCGGTGGCGAAAAGCAAGTTGGTGGCGGCGTTCGTTCCGGGCAGACCTGGAAGGGAATAAAGGCCGTTGGTCCCGCTCTGCGTGGAAAAAAACAGGCCGCTGTTGATCACATTGATGACGCGGCAATTGGCCACGTTGGTTTGGACGGCCGCCGCGGCGGCGGTGTTGCCAAAATACCACGTTCCGCCGGCAGACCCGGCGCCCCAGAAATTATTGCTGCCGTCGGTCGCGCCGGCCCGGAAGTTGTCCTGGCTGTATTGCGCGCCGGTGGAAGCGGCCAAAGTGTAATTGCCTTCCCCATCAATGGTTCCGATGACCCTTGGCACGGACGAAGAGGCGGACGAAGAAAGCGAACTTGTGAGAGCGCCGCGGTTGGCGCCATAGCCGGCAACGGCCAATAATCGTCCATCCCCTGAAAGCGTCATGTAGCCTTCCGAGGTCGCCACGCCGCTGATGAGCAAAGCGGAAGGGCCGCTGTCGGGCAGGGCCATCGTGCTGACATAAGCGCCGTTGGAGGCGAATTGATCCAGGAACAGGGTATTGCCCGAACTGACCAGCGTTTGGGCGCCATCCCCCACGCGCAACACCGCCAGGTTGGACGGGAAAAACGTCGTCTGCGGCGGCGCGATGATCACCATGGCCGTGGCGCTGGTCACCGCGCCGTATGGGCTTGAAACCAACACCGCGTAGCCGCCGGTCTCCCCCGCCACCGCGTTGCTTGAGAGGAACCCACTGTTGGTGGCGCCGGAAATACTCGCGCTATTCAAAGTCCATTGGTAAGTCAGTTGCGTGCCGATGGCTCCGACGGACAAGTCAATCGTTGCGCCGGCCAGATAAGTGCGGCCTGCGGGTTGCGCATTAAGCCAAGGGTCCGCCACCGTGAGAATGGCCGGCGTCGAATTAGTCGCGCCGCCCGCGTTGGTGATCGTCACCGTGTAACTGCCGTCACTGCCACCGAAGACATTGGAGAGCGTCAGCGTCGGCGTGGTCGAACCGAGAATGGCCGCGCTGTCCGTCAAATTGCTGTTGTTCAACTGCCATTGGTAAGAGAGGGATGGGCCGAGGGCGGCGACGGAAAAAACCGCCGTGGCGCCAGCGTTGACCGCCAGATTGGCCGGTTCGGTCGTAATCATCGGCGCTGGCGGCGGTGCGTTGGAGGCATTGATGGTCAGCGTGACGCTTGAGGTGGCCGTGCCCCACGCATTGCTGACCAACACTTCCACCGGGAAGTTTTCCACCGGATCGTTGGTCGTGGCCAGCGTGAAGCTGGCGTTGGTCTCCCAAGCCGTCAGGGGCGTCGAATTGGATTCCCACATATAATAGAGCGTCCCGCTGCCTGAGGCGGTAACGCTGAACAGCGCACTTTGTCCCTGATTGACGGTTTGAGGCTCCAACGGGCCGGAGATGGACGGCGGGCTGCCTTGGGGAGTGAATTGGACCCCGCGAAAAACTTCGTTGCTGGCGGCGGTGGCCAGCACCCTCACCACCGCGCTGGAATTAGTATCCGTAATGGCGATCAGGCGATTGCTCAAGGACTCCGTCGTCGTGGCGTAAATGGCTGGCGGCTGTTGGAAGTTGACCACCAAGCCGCGCGCTCCATTGGTCGAACCCGCGGCGAGGGTGTAAGCCAGGCCCCAGGTCCCATTGTTGGTGTACTTCTGGATGCCGCCGCCCGAGGCAACCGTCCGGTCGTCAGCCACATAAGCAACCGTATTGTCCGGGCTGATGGCGAATCCATAAGGGCTGGAGCCGGAGCCGGTGGCGAAAAGCAGGTTGGTGCTGACATTGGTCGTCACGGGCAGGCCGGCAAAGGAATAGATGCCGTAAGGTGCTGCCTTCTGTTCAGAAAAGCAAAGGTTGCCGTTGAAAATACCGACGACCTCGCTGTTGGCCAATCCGCTCTGGACGGTGGCGGGCGGCGAGGCTACACCCATGTAAACCGTGCCGCTGAGGGCCCCGACGGCCCAGAAGTTATTCGAACCGTCGGACGCGCCGCTACGGATGTTGTTCGCGGTGAAAAAGGTTTTGGTATTGGTGATGAAGTCATAATTGCCATTGAAATCAATCGTGGCGATGCCTCGGGGCACCGCGGCTGAGGAAGAACTGGGCAAGCCGCTGCCATAGGTCAAATTGGTGTTGTAACCGACCATGACGACAAAATTGCTGTTGGCCGAGCGGCTGATGGCCCCTTCCGAGGCGGCCGATCCGATGATGAGCGAGGTGGCGCCGTTGGTGGGGATGGCCATGGAATTGGCAAGAACCCCATTGGTGGTGTATTCATCCAAGAACACGGGATCGCCTGAGCTGGCCAGCGTGGTGTTCGTGTTGCCGACGCGCAGAACGATAAGATTGCCGGGTTGGAAGCCGGGGGTGATTTGCGCATGAGCTTGAACAACCGAGAGGCACGAGGCCAAAACCAGAAGTTTCTTTATTTCCATAACTTTATTTCCTTGAGCGCAGCTTAGGCTTTGGGGACAGGCATGGGAAGAATGAAATGACAAGGGGGCGAATTGCCTGATTCCTCGAATGAAAAATCAGGCAGACCTGCGAAACACCAAAAGTGACAATTTCAATTACGGCGATTTGATGATGTAAAACCGGCTGGCATGTTGGGGCGCGCCGCTGTCGGTGAAGATGGCATTGGTGCTGCCAAATTTGCCGCTGGTGATCTCTGTCCACGCCGACTTTGGCACGGTCAGGTCGTCCGAGGCCAGGACTCGGTAGGGCTGGTTCAACGGGCCGGAGAACGTCAACTGAAAGCCGCCCGCGCCCGGCATCATTTGTCCACCGCCGTTGAAGCTGGCGTTGGTTCCAGCGTTGAACATATCGCTCAAATCATTGGCGGCGGCCACCGCCTCGTTCTGGAAAGCCAGCCCGAAAATCTCATCCATCGTTTTAAGATCCGAAGCATGGCTCATCGGCACACTGCTGGCATAAGCGTTGCCCTTGGCCAGCGGCGAAATGATGATTTCAGGAAGCGTGGTGTTCGTATCATCGGTGCTTTCGGATTCATCCATCCAGAGGATGATGACTCCGTGGTCCTGATAGGCGGACGAAGCCATGATTTGCGGAATGATGGAGGCAAGGCAGTTGTCCCCTTCGGCGATGGCGGCTTGATCGCCAATATATTGGACGCCTTGGTAATTAAAGCCGTTGGGCAAATAGCTGTGCATCTCGTTGAATTCGTCCGGCGTAATCCAATTGTAACGGCCCACGGCATGGTTGGTCAGGTCCATCCAAAGCTGCGACAAGGGATAGACGTTCTGATTCTGCGTGTCGGTGAAAAACTCCATCGGGTTGTGCTTGACGGCATAATCATATTCCGTGCTGCCGTTGTAGATATTGGCGCCGTCTGAAAGCATGCCAGCGCTGCTGACGTTCGCGGCCGGGGTATCTTCCAAGTCTTCCTGGTAATCCTTCCACGGAATGCCGGCGGCATTCAACTGGCTGCAGAGATGATTTGTCGTGCAAAAAAGGTTGCCCCAAATCGTGCTCGGATCGTTATCGGTGTTGACCCCGAAATTCGTTCCGGCTTCCGACCAGACGTAATTCGCTTCGGATGGATGCCCGGTTGGACCGACGCTGTAATACGCCGTAGCGTAGGAAACCTGCGCTGAGTTTGAGTTGCCGGGGGCCGTCAGGCTGTTGAGGCAAGGCGCGGCGGGGCTGCCCAGAATTTGCCGTGGATTGCAATCCGGGCAGATCTGCTTCCAGTCGTGGTTTTCCAGCGCGATTACAAAGACGGTCTTAATCTGCTGCAGAAACGGGACGGGCGGCGGGGCGGCGGATACTCCGCCTGGGATCAGGGCCAAAATCAGGAGAGCCACACGTTTCACAATCGGAACGGAATGATCGTAGCCACTTGAGCCAAATCTGTCTGTGAGGCACAACATGGATTCTATTGAGGGGCAAACCCTTACAAGCCCTTCCACATCCATTTTAGCGCTCTTGGCCCGGGTTGCTCAACTTTAAAAGTTTTCCTGGATTTAGATTCCACCATGCCGCTCATATGCTTAGTGTTAGCGCTTGCCATGAAAACTTTTCATGCTTTGCCGCAAGGAGCAGGCCAGTGCCCGAAACACAGGAGGACTTTGTGGAGAGGCGGCCCGCGTCTGAGCGTCTTGGCGTCTTTGACTTTGATCCTTCTCCTTGCCAGCCTTCGTCCCGCCAGCGCCGGCCTGCCGGCAGGTTGGAGCGACACGGACATCGGGTCGCCCGCTCAAGCCGGTTCGGCGTCCTATACCAATGGCGGGTGGACGGTCTCCGGCGGCGGAGCGGATATCTGGGGAACAGCCGACCAGTTCAACTTCGCCAGCCAAACCTTCAATTGCGACGGCGCGATTACGGCCAAGGTCACCAGCATGCAGAACTCGGATCCCGGCACCGGCTGGTCCAAGGCAGGCGTGATGTTCCGCAACGACACCACCGTCGGGGCGGTCAATGCGTTCATGGCCGTTACCGCGGGCCAAGGCGTCACTTTTCAAATTCGCTCCGCGGCGAACGCCTCCACCACCGGCACGACGGTCAGCGGCATCACCGCGCCCGTATGGGTCGAGGTGGTTCGTTCGAGCGACCAATTCAGCGGTTATTACAGTTACGATGGAACCCATTGGATACAGGTTGGCAGCGCCGCCACCCTCGAAATGGCCGGTCCCGCCCTGGTTGGATTGGCCGTCTCGGCGCACAACAACGCCGCGTTGAACACGTCCACTTTCACCAACGCCGGTTTGAGCTCGGCCACCTTCGGCATTTATCGGCAGCTCTGGACCAACCTGAACTCCAGCGTGGGCGACACGCTGGCGGCGCTGACCAACACCACCTACAACACCAATTGGCCCAACAATCCCGCCGCGTCCTACACGCATGTTTTCACCAATTTTGAAACGGAGATCAACATGGGAGTCAATTATTTCGGCCAGCGTCTGCGGACATTGGTGGTGCCGCCGACCAACGGCCTTTATACGTTTTGGATCGCCAGCGATGACACTTCGCTGCTTTATCTGAGCACGAACGAGAACCCCGCCGGCATTGTGCCGATTGCGTCCAATACGTCCTACGCCACGTCGGAGAATTGGACCGAGTTTGCCAGCCAGCAATCGGCGCTCGTCAGTCTGGCAGGGGGTTGCCGTTATTATCTTGAAGCGCAGATGCAGCAAGGCAACGGCGGGGAAAACCTCTCCGTGCGCTGGCAATTGCCCAATGGCACTTTTGAGCAGCCCATGTCGGCTGTCAGCGCGGCGGGCACGCTCCTGATTCCGTACAACGGCTCGAACACGACCCCGGGCCTTTATGCCCAGTCCAGCAACATCACGCTCATCGAAAATCTCAACGCGGTCTTTTCGGTTCTGGTCACGAATCAGGCCGCCGTAGCTTACCAATGGTTCCTCAATCCCGGAGTCAAGCTGGCTGGAGCCACCTTGCCCGTTTACACGGTCACCAATGCCAGTCTGGCAACCAACAACGGCCAGATTTACACTTGTGTCATCACCAACGGCGCAGGCTCGATCACCAGCGCCCCCATAACTCTGACCGTGCTGCGCGACACCGTGCCGCCGGCTGTTTCCGATGTCTTTAACCTTGGGTTGACCAACGTGGACATCGTTTTCTCAAAACCGGTCGCCGTGACCAACGCGACCAATCTGGCCAATTATGCCTTCACCAATGGCGCGTTCATCACCCGCGCGGCGCTGGCCTCGGATAACGTGACGGTGACGCTCACCACCGCGCCGCTGGCCTATGGGAGCAATTACGGCATTGTCATCAATAATATTCACGACCGCGCCAGCGCGCCGAACGTCATCGCCGGCAACACCCTGGCCGGTTTCACGGCTTCGCCTTATGCGGCGCAAGACATCGGCAGTCCGGCCATTGCTTCCACCGTCGCTTACACCAACAACGGAGTGATCATCCGCAGCGCCGGCAACGACATTGGCGGCGCCAGCGATCAGTTCAACTTCGAATATGAACTTCAATCCGGCAATTTTGACGTCACGGTCTGTCTGGCGGGGTTGGGCTTGTCCGACGTTTGGGCCGAGGCCGGCTTGATGGCCCGCGCGAGCCTGAGCGCCGGCAGCCCGTTCGCCGCCAGCCTGGCCACGCCGGGCATGAACGGGGAGTTCTTTTCCTATCGCACTACCACCAACGGCGTGGCCGCCACGGCGGGCAGCTTTCCTGTCAACTATCCCAATACCTGGCTGCGGCTCAATCGCGTGGGCAACGTCTTCACCGGCTTCGGCGGTGACGACGGGACCAACTGGACGCCATTGGGAACCGCGACCATCACGATGCCAACGCAGATTTTCGTTGGCCTGGCCGTGGCCAGCCACAACACCAACCAACCGACGACGGCGCAATTCGTGGATTATGAAACCACGCCCGGCAACGCGGTGGTGGCGGCGATCGTCAATCCCAACGAACCGCTGGGGCCTTCCAGCCGCAAGACGGGCATTGTCATTTCCGAGATCATGTGGAAACCCGCTCCGCGCAGCGACGGCAACAACGTGGAATTTCTGGAAATTTACAATACGTGCCCGTTCTTCCAGGACATCAGCAGCTACACGGTGGCGTGCGCGGACATGAATTACACCTTCCCGGCCAACACCCGCATCCCCGGCGGCGCGTTTTTCGTGCTGGCTGCATCGCCGCAGGGCATCGCCAACGTGTATGGCCTGACCTCCAATGTCTTTGGCCCGTACAACGGCAGCCTGAAGCATTCCGAGACCCTCGAAGTGTTGGATGAACAAAGCAACGTGTTGCTGACGGTGCCCTATAACGATACTTATCCCTGGCCGGTGGCGGCGGGTGGCACGGGGCACTCCATCGTGCTGGCCAATCCGACCTACGGCGAAGGCGATCCGCGCGCCTGGGCCATCAGCGACACGGTCGGCGGCTCTCCGGGCGGGATGAACTCTTTCACCCCCAGCCCGCTGCGCAACGTGGTCATCAATGAAATCCTGCCGCATACGGAAAACCCGGCCGTGGCGCAGTTCATCGAACTCTACAACCACGGCGCCAACAGCGTAAACGTGGCCGGGTGCATTTTGACGGATGATCCGACGACCAATAAATTTGTCATACCAGCGGGCACGGTGATCGGGCCGGCGGGTTTTGTTTCCTTCACGCAATCGCAATTCGGATTCACGCTCAACGGCGCGGGCGAGACTCTCTATTTCATCAAGCCCGATGGCAGCCGCATCCTGGACGCCGTGCAGTTCGGGGCGCAGGCCGATGGAGTTTCCTATGGCCGCTGGCCGGATGGGGCGAATGATTTTTATGCGTTCGTCACCAACACGCCGGGCACCAACAACAGCCCGATAGTCATCGGCGACATCGTCATCAACGAATTGATGTACAACCCGATCAGCGGCAACGACGACGATCAATACATCGAACTCTACAACAAGGGAACCAACACGATCAATCTGGCCGGCTGGCAGTTCACGGCGGGAGTCACGTTCACGTTTCCGCCCAACGCCATCATCGGCCCCAACGGCTATGTGGTGGTGGGCAGGAATACGGCCAACTTGTTCGCCCATTACACGAACCTCAACTCCGGCAACACCTTCGGCAATTACGGCGGAAAGTTGTCGCATAACGGCGAACGGGTCGCCTTGGCCCAACCGGAGTCTTATTTTGGAACCAACACCATTGACGTGGAGGAAGACGAAGTGACCTACGGCACGGGCGGACGCTGGGGCCAATGGTCCGCGGGCGGCGGCAGCAGCCTGGAACTGATGGATCCTCATTCCAATCACCGCCTGGCCGCCAACTGGGCCGACAGCGACGAAACCCAGAAGTCTTCCTGGGTGGACATTGAGAACACCGGCGTGCTGGACAACGGCTCCAATTACGACGCGACCTTTGACCACGCGCAATTCGGGCTGCTGGACGCCGGGGAATGTTTGGTGGACAACATCGAAGTTGATTACAACGGGAGCAACTGTGTTGCCAATGGCACGTTTGAAAATGGCCTGGGTTTGACCAATTGGTCCCTCCAGGGTTGCATGGCGCGTTCGAGTCTGACCAACAGCGGTTATCAAAGCAGTTATTCCCTCCACGTCCGATGCAGTGACAAGATTTGGACGGGGGACAATTCCTGCCAGGTGGCCTTGAATACCAATTCGATGGCCGCCGGCCAGACGGCGACGCTGCGATTCAAGGCCCGATGGCTGCGCGGCTGGCCGGAAGCGTTGCTCCGTTTGAACGGCAACTGGCTCGAAGCCACGGCGGCCATGCCCGTGCCCGTCAACCTCGGCTCGCCAGGCGGACCTAACAGCCAATTCGTGACCAACGCGGGGCCGGCCCTCTACAACGTGACCCACGTGCCGAGCGCGCCGGCCGCCAGCCAGGCGGCGGTGGTCACGGCGCAGGCGCACGATCCCGACGGCATCAAGAGCCTGACGCTTTATTATCGTCTGGATCCGGCGACGAGTTACACCGCCGTCTCGATGAATGACAAAGGCACGGGAGGCGACGCCATCGCGGGGGATGGCGTTTTCAGCGCGACCATTCCCGGACAGGCAGCCGGTCAAATTGTCGCCTTTTACCTTTCGGCCACGGACAGCCTGGGAGCGTCCACGCGCTTTCCGGCCTTGCGCGCCAAGGACAATGTGCCGGCGCCCGAGTGTGTGGTCATGTTCGGCGACGGCGCTCCCGGCGGCAGTTTTGGCGTGTATCATCTATGGATCACGCAGACCAACGCGACCCGCTGGGCCAACTTGTCGGACTTGAGCAACGAAGGCAATGACTGCACCTTTGTCAATGACACCCGCGTCATCTACAATATGCAGGGCCGCTTTGCCGGCAGTCCGTATCATCAGGAATTTAACACGCCCGCCGGCAATCTGTGCCATTACAAATGGGAATTCAACGATGACGACCGGTTTTTGGGCGCGACGGATTTCAACAAGATTCACCAGCCGGGCAACGGTCCGGGCGACGACGCCAGCCTCCAGCGGGAGGAGTTGGCCAACACCTTTCTGCGCGCGCTGGGGGCGCCGTGGCTTTACAAGCGCCTCGTGGCCGTCTATGTCAACGGCAACCGCCGCGGCGCCTTGATGGAAGATACCCAGGTGCCCGGCGGTGATGTCATCAAAGAAAACTTCCCCAATGACACCGAGGGCTTCCTCTTCAAAATGCAGCCCTGGTTTGAAATGGCTCCGCAGCCCTCGGGCGCCACCCTGTCCTTTAGCAACAACTCCTGGTGCAACTTGATGCCCTACACCACCACCGGGGGCGTCAAAAAGATGGCGCGTTATCGCTACGATTTTGAATTTCGCCGCACACCGGATTCGGACAACGATTTCACCAATGTTTTTTCCCTGGTGGATGCGGCTAATTCCTATGGCGCGCCCCATTACGTGGCCAACATGGAGAATATGGCGGACATGGAGAACTGGATGCGGGTGTTTGCCGCCAACCATGCGGCAGGCAATTGGGATTCCTTTGGCGCGCAAAACGCCCAGAATCTTTACGGCTACATCGGCGCGCTTGGCACGAGGTACTCCTTGTTGATGTTTGATTTTAACATTGTCATCGGCAACAGTGGATCCTGGGCTCCGGGACAGGGTTTGTTGACCCTCAACAGTCAAGACACCAACATGTCGAATATCTACAACACTCCCGCCTTCTTGCGCATGTATTGGCGCGCCTTGCAGGAGTTGGTCAATGGACCGCTCGATGTCGCCAACAGCGGCCCGTTGCTCATGGCCAAATACAACGCCTTCATTGACAACGGCCTCACCGTCGAAAACCCCACCGCGAACATCGAACCGTGGCTTTCCCAGGCGCAAAGCAGCATCGCCTCGCAACTGGCGGCGGTCAACGCCGCCAACTTCTCCGTCAACCCCGGCGTCACCCTCAGCAATAACCTCGCCTATGTCTCCGGGGGTGCGCCGGTCAATGTGGACTTCGTCTGGGTCAACGGCGCGGCCTATCCCCTGACCTGGACCAGCCTGACCAACTGGACCCTGACCCTGCCGCTGACCAACGGAGCCAACACGTTGAGCATCGTGGGCGTGGACCACGCCGGCCAGCCGATAGCCGGGGACAGCAATCAGTTGACTGTCAATTACAGCGGAACGATCCCGTCGCCGGTCGGACTCGTGGCCATCAATGAAATCATGTGCGACCCGGCCGTGAGCAACGCGCAGTACGTGGAACTCTTCAACAACTCCACCAACGTCACGTTTGATTTGTCCGGCTGGCAGTTGCCAGGCTTGTCCTACACCTTCCCCGCAGGCTCGCTGCTGCCCCGGCTGGGCTTTCTGGTCCTGGCGGCCAACGCCCCGGCCTTTGCGGCGGCTTACGGGGCCACGAACATTGTGTTTGACACCTTTAATGCCACGCTGGCCCCCGGCCAACTGCTGTCCCTGGAGCAACCCGTCGGTGGCAGCAACCTGGTCGTGGCGCAAGTGCTCTTTGACGATGTCCCGCCCTGGCCTGCCAACGCCAACAACCCCGGCGTCTCCCTGCAATTGATTGATCCGCGCCAGGACAACTGGCGCGCGGGCAACTGGAGCGCCGGCAAAACCAATGTGCCGTCCTCGCTCGCCACGCCGGACGCCAGCAACAGCGTGGCCGCCAGCCTGCCGCCCTTCCCGCCGCTCTGGCTCAATGAGGTGGAGCCGGACAATCTGACCGGCCTGACCAACAGCGCGGGACAGCACGCCCCCTGGATCGAACTTTTCAATCCCGGCACGAATACGGTTGTCCTGACCAACCTCTACTTGACAGGAACTTATGCCAACCTGACCAATTGGGCTTTCCCGTCCGGCGCGGCCATCACCCCCGGTCAATTCCTGGTGGTTTTTGCCGACGGCCAGACCAATCTCTCCACCTTGAGCCAACTGCATGCGAGCTTTGCCCTGGGCGGCAGCAACGGTTCGGTCGCGTTGAGCCGCCTTTTCAACGGCCAGCCGCAGGTGCTGGACTATGTCAATTATAGCAACCTGCCGCCTAATTGGTCTTATGGTTCGCTGCCCGACGGCCAGAGTTTTGTTCGCGCGCAGTTTTATTCTCCCACGCCCGGCGCCAGCAACAACAACAGCGGGCCGCCGCCAGCCTCGTTCATCGCTTACAACACCGATGGTTCCATCTACACCCAGAACTTCGACTCCCTGCCGGACCCGGGCGCCACGTCGGTCAACACGACCAATCCCGTGACCATTGGCGGTGTGACCTACTCCCTGCCCAATCCGTTTGACTTTGCCTTTCCGGTCTCGGCCACGGGAAACTCCGGCGGCCTGGGCCTGGGCGCCACCATGGCGGGTTGGCATGGCCTGGCCGACCCGACGGCCAGCGTCGGGGTGCGGTTCGGCGCCACGGACGGCGACCAGACCACGGGCGGCCAAATCAGTTTCGGGCTGCCCAACGGTTCCAATCGCGCCTTGGGCCTGCTGGCCACCAGCACCACTGGGTACACGGCCATAGGCGTTAAGTTCATCAATAACACCGGAACCACGCTCAACTACATCAACTTGCAAGTGACCGGCGAAATCTGGCGGCAATCCAACCTGCCCAAGACGCTGCAATGCTATTATTTAATTGATCCTACCTCGACCGCGCCGATGTCCACCGCGGCCACCGCGTCTCTGCCGGAGTTCAACGTCCTCTTTGCCACGGTGGCCGGGGACGTTGGCGGCGTGGCGGTGGATGGGACCGCGCCGGCCGGCCAAATCAACCTCGCCGTGACCAACCGGGCCATCACCAATTGGCCTTCGGGCGCGGCCCTGTGGCTGGTGTGGGAGATGGCGGACGACACCGGCAAGGCACAAGGATTGGCCATTGACAACCTGAGCTTCGCCGCCACCGCCCTGGGCACGCCGACCAACACGCCCGTGTTGAGCATCCAGGGTTCCTCGGCCAATCCATTTGTGATTTCCTGGCCCGCCCCATCGCCCGGTTATCAATTATACTCCGCCACCAATCTGGCGCCGCCCGTGGCTTGGAGCCTGGTCACCACGACGGCTGCCGAGAGCAATGGGGCTTATTCCTTAACCGTTCCCACCACCAACGCCACCGCGCAATTCTTCCGCCTGATGGGACGCTGAACCTCCACGGTTCGAAGAAATTACGCAATATGGAGCTATTATGAAAATCAGCAATATGATGCACGCCATCTCTCGGTTGTCGCTGGCAATCTTTGCCAGCTCGGTTGCGCAGGCGCAGTCTTCCGCGTCCACCCAGAGCGAGACCGGCCCTTATCACGTCTCCCAGACTTTCCATGTCGGAGGCCAAGGCGCTTGGGACTATCTGACCGTCGATCCTGAGCATAAGTTGCTTTACGTTCCGCGTTCGACGCACACCATGGTTCTCGGCGCCCAGACAGGCAAAACGGTTGCGGACATTCCCGGCCAGAAGCGCAACCACGGCGTGGCCATCGTCCCAAGCGCCGGCCGCGGGTTTATCACGGACGGCACTGATGCCTCTGTCACCGTCTTCGACTTGAAAACCTACGCCGTGCTCGGCAAGGTCAAGACGGCGGAGGACTCCGACGGGGTTATCTACGACCCGGCCAGTGGCAAGGTTTTGGTTGTCTGCGGGGACGCCGGTAGCCTGATTCCCATTTCGCCGGACTTGGACTTGGCGACAGGCCGCGCGGACGCGGCGGTGGAGCTTGGGGGCAAGCCGGAATTTCTCGCCGCCGACGGGAAGGGCAAGGCCTTCATCAACCTTGTGGATAAAGATCAAGTCGCGGTAGTGGACACCAAGACAATGAAGGTCGGCGATAAATGGTCCACCGCGCCCGGCGGCTCACCGGTTGGCATGTCAATGGACCTTGCGCGACGCCGTCTGTTTATCGGATGCCGAAAGCCGCAGAAGCTGGTCGTCATGGATGCCGATAATGGCAAGATCCTGGCCGACTTCCCGATTGGCGCTGGTGTTGACGCCACGAAATTCGACGGTGACGTTTTTGCCAGTTGCGGCGACGGCACCCTGACCGTCGTCCGGGAGACGGCGCCGGGAACATTCCAAATCGTCCAAACCGTCCAGACTCCACGGGGCGCGCGAACCATGGGGGTCGATCCGACGACCCATACGCTCTATCTTCCCACAGCGGAGTTGCTGCCTCCGTCGGCAAGGCAAACTCGGCCAGTCCCGAAACCTGACACGTTCATGATCGTCGTCGTAAGCCCCTCTGGAAAATAGCCACAGTAGCGGGTCCGGCGTTCATTCGGCGCGAACGGTTGGGTTGCAATCAGGCCGCTCGCTTTTCCTGAAAACAACGCTCAGACTCGGACTGGCCGATGGGCGCAAAGGCGCATTGAGTGCCAGAGCGCGGGCGTGCGATTACGCGACCAACGTGCGCCAAAGCCCGCAGGAATGGAATTGCAGGAGGAGGTGATGCGGGGTGTTGACCATGCCGGTATCCCTTTGGTGATTTTTTGTAGTTACCCGAGAACAAGATGGCCTGGAGAGCGGGGAGTGAAGCTCGCTCTCCGGCCAATTCACAAGTAAGTTTGGATCGAACGAAATGAACACCAAAGATTTTCTGAGACTGGGCGTACCGCTCGGCGAAGCCACGCGGCGGGCAACCGATTTTGTGGCCCAATTCATACTCGGCGGCGGCGACAAGTCGCGGTTGCGCGAGGAAGTCGCCGCCATTGTCGCCAATCCGCCGGCTTTTGTGGATGACCCGCTGCGCGCTGAATTTGCGAATGCTCTTCTCAAAGCGCCTCCTCCGCCGCGCGCAGAGCCTGTGAAATACAGACAGTGGGGCGAGGGCCTTGAACACGACGCTGTGATGCAGATGGAGAAAGCTTGTTTGCTGCCGGTTTCCGTGGCGGGAGCCTTGATGCCGGATGCGCACGTGGGCTACGGCCTGCCCATCGGCGGCGTGCTGGCTACGGAAAATGCGGTTATTCCTTACGCCGTCGGCGTGGACATTGCCTGCCGCATGAAAATGACGGTGCTGGATCTTCCGGTGCGCGATTTGGAGCAGAAGCAGGACCGACTGACCCGCGCCATCGAAGCGGAGACGCGCTTTGGCGTCGGCTCGACATTTCGGGATCGCCGCGCCCACGAGGTCATGGATGGGGATTGGACGATCAGCCCGGTGACGAAACAGAACAAGGACCGCGCGTGGTCGCAACTCGGCACCAGCGGAAGCGGAAATCATTTCGTCGAGTTTGGCCTGTTCACGGCGCACTCGCAAATCAACGATCTTGAGCCGGAAACTTACGTCGCGCTGCTGTCGCACAGCGGCAGTCGCGGCACGGGCGCAGCGGTTTGTGATTACTACAGCAAAATCGCGTTCGCCCAATTTCCGAATTTGCCCAGCGAATTGAAACGGCTCGCGTGGCTCTCACTTGATTCCCAAGAAGGACAGGAATACTGGAATGCGATGGAGTTGATGGGCCGCTACGCCGCGGCCAACCACGCCTGCATCCACCAAAACATCGCGGCCAACCTCGGCGCGCAGGTGCTTCTTGATTTGGAAAACCACCACAATTTCGCGTGGAAAGAAAAGCACGTCATCGAAGGCGTGGAACGTGAGGTTGTCGTGCATCGCAAAGGCGCCACGCCGGCGGGCGTTGGAGTCCTGGGCATCATCCCCGGTTCCATGGCCTCGCCGGGATATGTCGTGAGCGGAAAGGGAAATCCCGATTCGCTCAACTCAGCCTCGCACGGCGCCGGCCGCGCCATGAGCCGCAAAGCCGCCAACCAGAGATTCAACTGGAAGGACGTGAACCGTCTTCTTCGCGAACGCGGTGTTACCCTTATCAGCGCCGGCCTGGATGAAGTCCCGATGGCATATAAGAACATCCGTGAAGTGATGGCGGCCCAGAGCGATCTGGTTGCGGTATTGGGCCAGTTCGATCCAAAGCTCGTGAAAATGGCGCCCGGCGGCGAACGTCCGGAAGATTGACCGCCGTGTCACCCGCCATAAATTCGGTTTCGGAGGAACTTGCGCAGCAGGGATTCGCAATTATACCGGCAGTTTTGCCTCCAGAAACCGTGGACAAGCTTGTCGAGGAGATTTACGATGCGCTGGTGGAGCGTTCCGCGTTCGTGGATTACCGCAGAATCGAAATGGGCGAGCAAGCGGTTCTCGCGGTCTCATTCTATGGATAATAAGAAGCGCCCGCAGATTTGAACGAATTGAAAAGCCCCTTGCTCGAATCAAGAAACCTGGTTGATTCGACCCCGGTTGGTTGGTTTTGAAGTGACCGGTGACAATATTGAACTTTAACTCCACTCAGGAAATTGAGTGGTATTTAAATCCAAAGTGGAAATAGAGGCCATATCGGAACCTTGAAGGCTAAAATCAAAGATATTCAAGTTTTCCGCGATATGTGCTTTCTGGGAGGATCTGGGGATGGCAATAATTCCTCTTTGGTAATGCCATCTCAGGCTCACCTGCGCAATCGTCTTATTGTACTTCTTTCCGATGCTTGCAAGAGTGCCATTGGTGAAAAGCCCATGACGGCCTTCCGCAAAAGGCGCCCAAGCTTCCATTTGCACGCCATGTTGCTTTAAGTATTCCAGTGACTTGCCTTCCTGGAAAAACGCATGTGTTTCGATTTGATGGATTGCAGGTTTGACGCCGCTATTGGCAATCAAGTCGTCCAGTTGCGCGGGTCCGAAATTGCTCACGCCTATGGCCTTGATTCTGCCCTGATGATAGAGTTCCTCCATGGCCTTCCAGGAGCCTTTCACATCGCCAGAAGGCCTATGAATCAGGTAAAGGTCCAAATAATCCATACCCAACTTATTGATAGAAGTTTGAAATCCTTTCTTTGCCTGTTCGTACCCCATATCGGCCTTCCACAGTTTTGAGGTGATAAAGAGCTCTTCGCGTTTGATTCCGCTTCGTTTGATCCCGGCGCCTACTGACGCCTCATTGCCGTAGATCATAGCGGTATCAATAAGACGATAGCCCATAGAGATGGCATCGGCCACGCACCTTTCTCCGACGTCGCCGTTGAGCGTCATAGTGCCCAATCCAAGACGTGGCATTTGCAGGGCGTTATGGAGTGTCACCAGTGGGATCGCATTTTCCTGGGTGCTGCTATGTGGCGCGGCAAATGACTGCGCGTTGCCGAGGCTCAGGCACATTGCCGAGGCGGCAAATTCCGCGCTGGTTTGCAAGAATTGGCGGCGGCTCAGTCCGTTGGAGTTGCCTTCTTTGTTCATATTGGTGGTATGGTGGCGGTTGGGCAATGAGAAATCAAGAAATAATTCGGCACTGGCTTTCGCATGGCCGAGTTTGAAGTGCCTGGGCGGACCAAACAGAATCACCTGCCAGCACGCAGGATAGCGGAATAGGCGGACAGGCTGAACTTTACGCCGCTAACCTCAGCAGCACATCGAGCAAGCAAACTATGGTTGCTCAGGAGTTCTCTTTATTAGTCTGCTGATGCAACCGCCAATGGTCAGAACGCCGGTGAGGGCGATGATGATGGCTGGCAGAGCGGACATGGCACCGTTATGTGGCCCTGGACGCTTCAGAACCATTGCAAAGAGCGCGAGATACCAGAACCCGACCACGATGCCCAACAGCAACAACCAGCGCGGTGAACCGGGTCCCCAAATACCCATGCTCCAGCCAATCAGATAAGGCAGAATCAGCACGCCCCACCACATTGAATGCCCGGATGTGCCTCCAATGCCTCCGACCATGCTCAGCCCCCACATAGCCCCGACGCCAATCGCGACCAGGATGAAGACCCACACCCGGTAGGCGATCAACTGGCGTTCGCCATGGCCGAGGAAGGTGCCGACTGCAACCAGCAAACTGCCAGGAAGAATGATGATCGAACCCTCCATAGGATCAATGGCTCCGACCAGCATGCCGAGGCTTCCAAGAACGATCAAAATACGCGACCAAAGACTGCGAGAAATGTAAGTCTTCATATACTTATTTTGCCATGGACTGCGTGATCTGCAAAATTGATAAAAATTCCACCTCCATTGATTTCTTCAATGCGCGCCAGCGAAGTAAACCGAGCAGAACCAGCAAGCGATTCTCCTGTTCATGTTCTCTCCCACTCCCTGATGTCGCCTGGAACGATGCGGAACAACGGATGCGCCTCCGGCGTTTTAACCGTCCTGAAACGGCGATCAACCTCCGGGGCGCGTGTTCGGAGTTTCGCTTGCAAGTGCGCCCACTCGTAAAGCAACTGTCCTCTCGTTTCCTCTATGTGACCTTTCAGCTTGGTGGCGCAGATTTTGGAAGTGTCGAAATGATAGCCGCGTCGCTCCGCCTCCTCCGCAAGGCCGGTTAGGAAGGCAGCCATCGCTTGAACTGGCTTGGGTTGAGAGCGAAATCGTGCGAGTTGCGGATGGTGCGTGTATCCTTTGGTAGCACCCGACAAGACTTTCTGGGCGAGCAGGGCCTCTCGCCAAGCCGCAACCAATCCTTTTGCGTCTAAATAGCGTGGATGCAAAGTCCATAATCTCATCGTAAAGCGTCTGTTCCTGATAGCCAATCTCCCTCCGCCCCGCAATCAGGTCAACCTCGGAATCCATAAACGACCTCCTCTGGCTCAATCCTCACAAATGTCCCCTACCGAACATTTTGCTCCTGTCGCAGTGCTGTTCCAACGTCTTCAGCGTGATGTTCTGGTCCCCCCATCTCCAACCTGTGCAGGGTTGAATCGGACAGCAGACTAATCCGGCAAAACATGGACGCGGATGTTTTTGAAGCAGGCTTTGCTGATGTGGCCGGGCATCGGGGGATGGCCCTGCAAAGCGAATGTCCCTTCCGCCAACCAAGTCATCCCCCCAGGCAGTTTGTGCTCCACGTCGCCGTCGGCCACTTTGTATTCCAGCACGGTCTTGCCGTTGAGCTTGACTGTGATGTTATTGTTCTGACAAATGACTTCCTGGGTGTACCAGACGTTGTCGGTGACGGGCGGAGGGTCGAAGAAGATGACGTCCTTGCTTTCGGCGGCGGATGGCTTTTCCGGTCCCCAAGTGAGATTGCGGATGCCGTAGAGGCTGCCGGTGCGACGCCAATCGCTGTGGCTGTTATCGACCTGGCATTCGATGCCGTTCTTGGGAAAGCCCGCTTGCTGGAACTTTGTACGGAAATAAATGCCGGAGTTGGCGCCGGGATAGGTCATCACGTCCACGCGCAGGTCGAAGTTTTTGAATTTGTGGCCGTTGACCTCTCCTTCATAAAACAGGTGTGCCGGCCGATGATTGGTGGACGGACAATCCATCACGATCATCCCGTCGTGCGCCGAGAATATCATCGCGTTGTCGCCGACTTTCCAGCCATCGAGCGTCTTCCCGTCAAACAGGCTGACAAAACCTTCTTCCGGCACGGTCGTCTGGGCGTTGATCGGCGCATAGGCAAAAAGCAGCGCGGCGACCGTAATTAGCGCCAATTCGGTTCGGATTATGGTATTCGCAAATGGGTCGTTCGGGAAAGGGGGGATGTCGCGGGTATCGTTCATAATAGCGCAGACTGCCAGAGGCGTTTGAAAAATGTCAAGCGTTATAAACGGTTATAAACGGTCAGGCCTTATCGTCGAATGGTCACACAGCCTCGAACCGCCAGGAATTGGATGTTCTCTAGATCGAATAATGAGCCCGGATCACTTTGTTCGCTCTGTGTTTCGTCGTGAGGACCAAATCAGCATTCCTGGCAGGCGCCTTGGCATAGGCCAGCTTGCCTGCTTGTGCCTACGGTCAAGCCTGAGCGATCTGTGGTCAGGGTCCTGATCCTGCCTTCAAAAGAGAACGATTTCCGCCCACCCGTGCGCAGCAGCGTTCTGCGGCAGCCCAACGCGAAAACCGGCGTGCGTTTGGTCAACGTGGCAAGCTTGCGCGCGTATGTAAAGAATCAGACCGCCAGCCGCGCGCGCCGGCGCGCATCGGACTCCGCACGAGCATTCCGAGCCTGCCCAGCCGATCTGCTTCGAAACCGGCCAAAAGGGAGCTTGACGACACGGGCGGCAGTCCGTAGCTTGCTTGGCTCGCGGCTGGCCCGGACCAAGGACTCCTGTAAGTGAGCACTTTTGAATCATATCCAGCCAGGCCGCTTGAATGGAAAGGTTGATTGTGAATGTAACCGTTGAAGATTTGGGGCCGTGCAAAAAACTGCTGCGGGTGGAAATCGAACTGGAAAGAGTGGACGCCGTGTTCGGGGAAATCACCGCCAGCTTCCAACACGAGGCCAGGCTGCCCGGCTTCCGGCCGGGCAAGGCGCCCAAGGACATGGTGAGCAAAAGGTTCGAGAAGGAAATCGAGTCGGAAGCCAAACAAAAGCTTCTGCAAGAGGGCTTCACCAAGGCGCTGGAAGAGCACAAGTTCACCGTGGTGGGCCATCCCGACGTGGAGGAAATCCAGTTCGCGCGCGGGCAGGCCATGCAGTTCGCCATCAACGTGGAAACCGCCCCGGAATTTGAGCTGCCGGAATACAAGGGGCTGCCGGCCGTGCGCGACAACGCCCGCGTGACGCCGGAGCAAGTCGAGAGCGCCTTGCGTTCGCTGGCCGATCAGAAGACCCAGTACCAGACCGTCGCCCGCGAATTGAAGGACGGCGACGTGGCGGTGGTCAATTACACGGGAACCTGCGATGGCAAGCCGATCACGGACACGGCGCCCACCGCGCGCGGTTTGACTGAAAAGAAGAACTTCTGGATCACGGTGGAGGCCACGTCCTTCATTGCCGGTTTTGGCCCGCAACTGGCGGGGATGAAGGCCGGCGACAAGCGCACGGTGACGGTGGATTTTCCGGCCGATTTTGTCGTGCCGCAGTTGAGCGGCAAGAAAGGGGTCTATGAGGTGGAGTTGGTCGAGGCCAAGGAGAAGCTGGGGCCGGTCATTGACGAAGCCTTCGCCAAGACTTACGGGGCGGAGAGCCTGGAAAAACTGCGGGAAGGCGTGCGGGCGGATTTGCAGAACGAAATCAACACCCGGCAAAGCCGCGAAATTCGCAACCAGGTCGCGCAAAACCTGCTGGACAAGGTGCAAATTCCGCTGCCGGAGTCGCTCGTGGACGAGGAAACGCGCGGCATTGTTTACAGCATCGTGCAGGACAACACGCAACGGGGCACGCCCAAGGAAGTGATTGACGCGCAGACCAAACAGATTTACGCGGCGGCCAAAACCACCGCCCTGCAGCGGGTCAAGGCGCAGTTTATCTTCCAGCGGGTGGCGGATAAGGAAGGCGTGCGCGTCGAACAGGTGGAAGTCTTCCAACGCCTCCAAACATTGGCCTTGCAGTACAAAGTCCCGGCCGACAAACTTTTCAAAGACCTGCAAAAAAACGGGCGCATCAGCGACATCGTCAACCAACTGTTGTCGGAGAAAGTGATTGATCTGCTGGTGCAATTCGCCCGCATTGAGGACGCGCCAGCCGCGCCCAAGGCATGACATGAACCGGCCCACGCAGGCCTGGCAGACCGCGCTGGCCGCCGTGGCCGCCGGATGTTGGATAGCGCTGGCCGCCGGTTGCGCGGCCCCGAACACCATGAAAAACGCCAACTTCCAGGCCGCGCTGGACGCCTTGGAAGGCGTCCACAAACAGTTCGCCCCGGACAGCCACTTGGCCATCTTCGAGGTCAAGGCCCGGCAGGACGGGAACTCCGTCATCCTGCAAGGCGAGGTGGACAACCCGCCGGCCAAACAGGCGGCGCTGGCCGCGGTCCAAGCGGCGGGGTTCCGCGTCAGCGACCGTATTGCCGTGCTGCCGGGGGAAGATGTGGGCGGCCGCGCCTGGGGCATTGCCACGTTGAGCCTGGTCAACCTGTACGAGAAACCAGGCAACACCTCTGAAATGGGAACACAGGCTTTCATGGGCAATATTCTCCGCGTTTGGAAAACGCAGACCAACTGGTTCCTTGTCCAAGGCGACGACCGCTATCTTGGCTGGACCGAGGGGGGCGCTTTCACCGCCTGCACGCGCGAGGAAGCCGAGGCCTGGCAGTCCGCGCCCCTGCTGATCGTCACCGCCTTGGAGGAGCGGATTCTGCAGCAACCTTCCGCCGACGCCCCGCCGGTGTCCGATGTCATCCTGTGCGATTTGGTCAAACGCGTGGGAACGGACGGGGAATGGTTCAAGGTCGAACTGCCGGACGGCAGGAGCGGCTATCTGCCCCAAAGCGCGGCGGCGGATTACGCGCAGTGGCGGGCCGGCCGGCGCCCCACGCCGGACAACATCGAGCGCACGGCCAGAGGCTTCATGGGCCGGCCCTATTTTTGGGGCTGCAATTCCGCGCGCGGCATGGATTGCTCCGGCTTCGCCAAGCTGGTGTATTATCTCAACGGCATCGAGTTAAGCCGCAACGCTTCCGAGCAATGCCGCCAAGGGGTGGAAGTGCCGCTGGACGACGGCCTGAAGAACCTGAAAAAAGGAGACCTGCTCTTCTTTGGCCGCCCCGACCGCCGCACGGGCGTGGAGAAGATCACGCACGTGGGGATTTATTTGCAGGACAATCTTTACATCCAATCCGCCGTGCTGGTGCATGTCAGCAGCCTGGACCCCGCCTCCACGTTGGCTGACCGCCGCCGCATCCGCAGCCTGCTGCACGCCCGGCGCGTCCTGCCCAACCCCTGATTTTTTCAAGGCGACTTGATCTTCAAGTTGCGGAACCAGGCGTCGTTGCCGTGGTCTTGCAGCAGGATGACCGTCGGCTTCTTCTGACCGAACCAGGGCAATTTGGCGAATTTGCTTTTGGCGATGGCTTCCTTGAGCGAGGGACTGCCCAATTCGCATTCCACGATCTTCGCTCCGTTGAGCCAGTGCTCGACATGGTTGCCGCGCAGGATGATTTCGCCCTGGTTGAACTCCCCGACGGGCTTGAGATGTTTGGCTTCGTTCGGGGCGATAAGATAATAAAGCGCGCCCGCCTGGCGATTGGGGCCGTTGACGGAGTCCTCATTCTTTGTGTCGTCGAGCACCTGGTACTCAAAGCCGATGCCGGCCTTGCTGGTGTTGGTTTCCGTCACCAGGTACTTGACGCCGCTGTTGCCGGCAGGAGAGATGCGCCACTCAAACTTCAAATCGAAATCGGTGAATTTCTCCTTGGTGACCAAATCGCCGCCGTGCTTGCCGCCGATGTTTTTGAGGCAGCCGTCTTCGATGACCCATCCTTCCTTGGGGAAATTGGCATGGCCGCAAGTCCGCCAGCCGCTGGTATCCTGCCCGTCGAAGAGGAGTTTCCAGCCGGCGGCCTTTTCCTCGGCCGTCAAGGTGTTCAAGTCAGCCCCTTGCGCGGCGGCCGCGGCGCAACTGGCCATGACAGCGAGGATATAACAAAAGCGGACATTCCTGTATTTCATGCCTTGAGAACACCACCGCCGCGCGCCAATAGCCAGTCTTTTTTTGGGGGTGGCTCTTCCCTTAATCCTAATCTTAATCTTAATCTCTTCTTCATCCAACCAGTCGCACGAAAGAGATTAAGATTAAGATCAGGCAGGAAAAGGGCCGGAAATGTCTTTGCAGGACGATGCGTTCATGGTTCAAAAGCTGGATGCGCCTTGGCTCCGCCTGGTTGTTCTGCTTGCTGTCCGCCAGTCTCCTGGCGCGGGCGCAATCCCTTTCCCTGCCCGCGCGCCCCGCCGGCGCGCCTGTCGGCGGCGATTTCGTCCAACGCGCCCAATCCTTGTCTCCCCTTCAATACAATCAGGAGGTCGCCGCCCAAATCCTGGCCGGCAACGTCCCGCCTTTCCTGCGGCGGCTCTGTTCGGTCACGATCACCAACGCAGGCGGCGGCGCAACCAACTGCGCCACTTTCTTTGTCACGCCCGATTACCTTGCCGTCGGGACCGACGACGATTTTTTCCGCGCGCCCATGACGCCCGCCACGGCGCAACTCATCGCGGACAAACTCGGCTGCGTCCTGCCGACGAGCAGGATGGTGGATGCGATCTATCGCGCGGCCGAAGTCAAATTAAGTCCGCTGCCCATTCCCCCCAGCCCGGCTATGACCACCGTGCCCGTCTTCGCGTTGCACAACGACATGGTGCGGACACAGCGGTTGGAATCCCTGGGCGCCCATCCGTTGGGCGCGCTGGTAGCCGGACACCAAAAGGACGTTGTGATTTGCCCGCAACTGGCCGGCGCGCCCGGCAAGGTGGCCATTTACGGCTGGCATCGGACCAATGGCGCGGCCATCCAACCGCTCTATCTTGGGCACACCGCCGCATGGGTGGATTACAGCCAGTGCATTCGGCTGGCGCAACAGAGCATGATCCTCAATGGCGCCACCACCACGGTGGCGCAAGTGCTGGCCGATCCGAAGCTGTGCGGCTTGTTGAGCGATCAGGGCGTGATCGCGCAGCCGCGTTACGCCGGGGGCGAAAGCCAGACCAATTTCGTGATCGAACCCGAAGTGAAGGTGTGCATCAACTCCCCGCCCGCCGCCGACTTCGCGCCGGACAAGCCGGTGGAGTTGATTTTCTACGCGCTGCCCAAAGGCAACACGACCGAGCAAACCCTCGG